>Ga0208793_1000158_pt1 | contig 46667 bp, 48 predicted proteins | sample 17_taG_FD_184092 | JGI IMG/M metagenome (GOLD analysis project Ga0208793, IMG submission 184092) | Marine viral communities from the Subarctic Pacific Ocean - 17_ETSP_OMZ_AT15314 metaG (SPAdes) (version 2) | ecosystem: Environmental > Aquatic > Marine > Oceanic | place: Pacific Ocean | collected... | reverse complement strand
CTTTCACTTTCAGTTAACTCACTATGAGGTTTAACTTTTATATTTAATGTATCGTGTATGTCAGACGTAGAAAATAAAGGTCTACATATAGGAAAGCCTCGATTATCAAATTCGTTTATTTCAGGAATATGTTTATAGAGCTCAAGTTGTTCTTTTGTAGGTGCATGTAAAGTAGCTGTGTTTATTTCATCTACTATAGCATATATGTACTTACTATAGTAAAAATCTCTAATATATTCAGCCCATTGCTCATGACTTTCTTCTGAAGGATGGTACTGGGTTAATTTATCTCCAATGTAAGATTTAAAGCTAGTAGTTGTAAAAACTCTTTTGTGTATTTTAATATACTCTTTTATAGTATTTTGTAAATCTAAATTCTTTAATTTACCTTTTCCATAAACAGACTGTAATCTTATAATTTCATCTAAAAAAGGTCTGCTATTTTCTAGACCTTCTATTTCAGTTTCATAGAAAGCATTAAAGAATATATGCTGTATTCCTTTGTTCTCTAGAAAAGAATTAAGAGCTATTACTGTCTGTATGTACCTGGTAATGTACTCTTCTTTATTCCAGTAAATTTTACTGTACTCTTTATAAAATACTTTTCTATCATCAGTCAAATGATCTGCATCTATATCTAAAGGGTACATAGTATCCCAGGCTGATGTTTTATTATGTTTATAGTAAAAGTCTTTACGTTCAGGAGAAGTAAATCCTACTATAACTAGTATATCTTTACTCTCAAAAGTTTTTTCTAATTCTAATACTTTATTGATTGTTCTTCTTAATATACCGTCATTAGAAGATCCCGCTACTGATTGATTAATTACTCTAGCTGTAGTATATTTTTCAAGTTTTCCTGGCCATACTCTAGGTAATCTATAAGAATCGTTATCAGGGTGATTGACAAACCCTTGTATATTGCCCTCTAAAGCAGGGTTTATTATATCCCCAGCAGTCCAACTATCTCCTTCAGTCAGTATAACTTGTTTTTTAATCATCTAATAGAACTAATTGTTTATTTAGGACCTATATCCAACCATTCTCTATCAAATAACAAAGGATGATTACCGTTTGCAGATTTATCCATAATTTTGTACATAGTAGTATCTTCAAAATCAGAAGAAAAGTAAATTACTTTCTTTTTATCAGCTTTGTAGTATACATTAAAATTTTCAAAATTATCAAAAAATAAATTTTTATCTTTAGTTAATAGGTTTCCGTCTTGTATATGTAGTAATGATATGTCTCCGTAAAAAATTGCTCCGTGTCTTTGATTATCCGCTTCATCAACAAATGTTTTATTACCACAACCCAACCATGTAAAACATTGACTATAATCTATTATACCGTTGTAGCTTTGTTCATAGGTTCTTCCTTCAGCTTCAATAGTAAACTTGCCATTTTTCTTCTCTACTACAATATCTATAGTTTCTGGTTTTTCATTTGGTTCAAAATCTATTTTAGTATCTACAGCAGTATCTTTAGATGGATCAGGATCATTATCCCAATTAGGATTCTCCCACCATTCGTAAGAAACTTTATGTCTAGTTACTCCATCTCCATCAATGTAACCAACAAAGCATAGTCCCATATGTTTACCGTTCTTACCTAATACAACCTGTTGTACTACTGGTCTTTCTTTGAGTATTTCATCCATCATATCGTAATCTGGTGAAATTCTAGCTAGTATAGTAAATTCATCAGCAAGTAAACAGTCAGCTGGTAACCATTTAATAAGTCCATGTTTATTACCGTCTATAAACACATATGATTTTTTGTCGTCTAATCTCATAATTTAATTTCTAAACAATCGTTATAAAAGTCTGCAAGTTCTGGGAATGTCTTAACAAAGTCTGTACCTCTTCTTTCATCATGTGCTTTGAAGAACGTACCAAAGTTATATCTTTGCCTTCTAAGCTGTGGTTCAGGTACATAGGCGTGCATCCAGTCATATGTTCTTTTAATTTTCTGAATCTCTACATCTGAATAACCTACTAATCTATTATCAAATTTAGGTATTCCTAAATAATCTACATATTGAGCTACATGTAATATATCTTCTGCCCAATATTTAGGTAAAACTTGTATAGTTTGGTGTCTAGGGTATCTTAAGTAAGAAGTATCTAAGAATACAGCTGAAGTCCAATATCTATCAGGAGACGAATAGTCTTTCTTTAATTTATATATACCATTTACTAATGAATAGTAAGAAGGAACAGATAGAGCATTGAATGTAGACATTACTGTTATGTTAATCCTAGGACAAGCACTCATTATTTTATTCATGTTATCCCAAAATCTATTGAACTCTAGTCCATTTCTTATATATTCAGCTTGTTTACCCCATCCATCTATTGAAGTAAAAATAATAAACTCATTTACTCTTTCTTCATCTTCTATTCTTTTAATTTTTTCAATAAACTTATCTACTAAAGAATCTGGTATTCCTAGGTTAGAGTTAATTGCTAAATTAAGTTTCCTATTAGGTTCAGGGTTATCTATAATAAAGTCTAATACTTTCCAAGTATCTTTTGATAGTAACGGTTCTCCACCGGTAATCCTAAAGGTATGTAAGTCGTTATATAAATCAGGCCACCATCTCCAAAATGCATCTACATATGGATTATGTTCCTTATGATGGATAGGCATTTTACCGTCTTTTTTGAGGGCATTTAAATCATTAAAATTTTCTGTAGTAGGATATGCTCCAAACTTAGATGCCTCTTGCACCCATGCAGAAGAAAAAGAAGGTCCACAGTATGAGCATTTAAAATTACAAGCATTAGAAAAAGCGATTTCTACATACTTGGGGTTAAAATCTTCTCTCCATCCTAATTCCTTTATTTCATCATAATGAGGTTTTGACCACATTTCATTTGACTTAAAAACTCTATCAGAAAATTGTTCTGAATTGTCTTCTACATTCCAACAGTAATCACATTCACATGGTCTTTTGCCTTCAAGCATTTCTTTCCTCTTAAGCTTTTTAAACTTAGTATTGTGAAGAGCAGACGGGTTACGTTTTAACTCTGATATTGGTATCTTGTGAGTAGAGGGGTGATGGCATGAGTGTGTCTGACCCATTTGTAGGTGAATAGTAGTTTGTGTCCATTTAGCTAAACACATTCCAGGTCCTATCTCATCTAATTTTGTTTTAGTTTCTGTATAGTCTGGGTTTACAAAGGATAGTTCTGCTGTTGCTTTATCGCTCATAGTTTTATATTAATCATTTTAGCCCATGGAGTTAATTTCTCTTCTCCAATAAATTCATATTCTACTTGTTTAATTCCATCTTCTTTGTGGTCTATTTTTCCTTGCTGCATTTGCAATACATACCTTTTTTCGTTAGCTGCAGTAGTATCACCTTTCGCCCATTTACCATTTACTAAACCTTCGTCTTTATGAGGTAAGCATCTGAACTTACCTTCAACCCTATGAGGAATAATAGAATTAGGAACTCTTAAGTCTGTTTCTTTAATTTCAATCCCATCAGCTTTATAATTTGAATTCGGATCATTAAAGTCTAAATCTAAAGTAATATCTCCTGTGGGTATATTATTGTGTAGATTAGCAACCTCTTTAGGTGTTAGGCATCTCTTCCATGCATATGCTTTAGCTATATCACCTTTATAGAACTGATTCAAACCTCCTTGCATTTTTGTTGGGGTATATCCTAAATAAATATCTGTTAATCCGTAATTTTTTAAACTACCTATCCATTGGTTAGGAGAAGGACTTCCATAGCCTGCTTTAGAATCAACTTCTGAGCCGTTTAGATAAAAATGAGAGAGTTTGTTATACTTATCAAAAGTAGCAGTTACCCAGCTCCACTGGTTACTATATCTTTTAATCCACATATAGTTATGATCGTTAAAATTATTCCAGTAAGTTAGTGATAAAGCTCTTGAGTTGTTAAAGGATAATCCATAATCATATCCCTGTATTCTGAATATTGGATATTCTACATATTTATTTTCTCTGTCTCCTATTAAGAAAATTTTATTTTTATCTGGTTGTTGTAAAGGTCTACATAAAACAGATATAGAATGGTCTCCTGCAGTTAATCCTCTATATTTACGTTCGAAGGGTATTACTACTTTGGAATTTTCACCATTAAAGCTTGCATATTTCTGTTTAAATGGTTTATCATTGAGGTATGTATCGTTTGTATAACCTTCTCTATGACATCTCCAAAATAAATCATCATCTTCCATCCCCCAATCCCAGTAGTTATTCGAATAGCCATTAGTTCTTTCTACTTGTTCTTTTGAAAATACTACTGCCCCTCCGAAATACTCATGATACTTTAATCCATATTCCATCTGAGATATTTTAGTAGCTATGTGTCTTGGGTTATCTTCAGGAAAAGTATAATCAGCTCCTTCTTCCGGTATCATGTCTATATCATGCCATACTATGTGGGTACATCCATCTTCAAATGCATGTTTAGCAGCTATATTTTTTGTAGCACCTCTATTGAAAAGTTTATCATCTGTTTGATGACAAAAGTACATACAAAATTCTATGCCTTGATTCTTAAGATACTTACCTACCTTAGGTACAAACTCATTGAGATGCATTTCTCTATTTCTATATGGAACACAAACACCTAATTTCATACTGATTTTGCAATTAATTTTTTAAATTTAGTAGTAGACCAACCATGGTCTCTATTTAGATAATGAACCCAAGCGTTTAAATCTACTCCAGTAAAAGGTTTATCTCTATAATCATCTCCTAAGAATCTAATAGTATACCTACCTTCTTTTAGTAGTTCATATAATTCCTTTTCATATGTATAAGATAAGACTTCTTTTACACCTTTCAAACCCATTAACACTTTAGTTCTATCTTCTACCGATAATATAGGTTTAAGTTTATGAGGTCTTTCAATAGAAGGGTCTGAATGAAGTAATACAGTCAGCCAATCACAGTTTTCTGACATCTCTTTAAACATTGCAATATAACCTGGATGTATTACATCAAAGTTACCGCATATTACTCCTTTTTTATAACTCATATACCTACAACTAAAGTAATAGTATTCTCAACTACAGTACTAGAGTATAGTTTGAACCCTAAGTTTTTTAGTCCATCTCTATCTACATCATGCCAGCTCTTCTTCACCTCGTTATTAAACCTCAATTGATTAAATCTAGTGTTGATATCTTGCCAACTATCTTTTTCAAACCCAGCATTTGTGTGTGGTAGAAGTTTAAATCTACCGATACGTCTAAAAGGTACAGGTATTCTAGTTTTACCTGGTATATCTAATTTTACTATTTCACAGTTAACAATATTACCTATATTACCGTTACCTGATAAATCTATAAGTTTATATTTCTTATTAAATTTAGGTTCATAGTAGACTACTAAGTTTCCACCACTATAGTAATTATCGAAGTCTGATGTAAGTCCGAAATAGTTATTATCACTGATAGCTTTTATTTCAGTAGGTTTTAAAGCTTTGTCGTATATTGCAAAAAGATCTATTTCGCCTTTGAAAAACTTATTATGTGTTTCTCTGCTTGGATCTGAGCATCCTAAATAACAAGATTTTTGTTTAGAGTAATCAAATATAGGGTCAGTCATTCTTTCATTCCCGATTAACCTACCATTTAAGTACCCTTTAAATCTCTTATGCTTACTTTCATATACCATAGTTAACATAGCTCTAGTTTTAGAGGTTTCTACAGAAAATACTTGAAAGTATTCTTCACTAGTATTGAATAGCTCCATTTTATATCTATTGAAACTATTATAACCTATGTTAAAATCAAAACCAGGTATACCGAAAGCTGTAAACATATCGTCTTGTTTGTCTACATCAAAGGAATTCTCATGAGGTTCGAGACTTATAGTAATCGTAAAGTCTTTTGTGTAATCTATAACGTTATTAAACTCTACATAAGCATCATGTCCATTAAATCTTAATGCAGCTGATTTAGGTCCTGATTCTATGACTGGTTTACTGTCAAACGGTATTTTGTTATTCATACATCTAAGAAGAAGATCATCATCTTCAAAACCCCATCCCCAATATTCATTAGAGTAACCATTAATTTTTTCGAATATCTCAGTTGGGAATAAGGTTACTCCGCCAAAATACTGGTCGAAAATTGGTTTATGGGTATTATCAAAGTTGATAAGTGTATGAGCTAGATGGACAGGATTTTCACTGTAGCTATAATCTACCTTAGATGGTATCATATCTACATCGTGAAAACATACGTAGTTACATTTATGTTTCTTAGCTTCTTTAAAGCCAATATTAAGTAACATGCCCCTGTTAAATAGTTTAGCATCATCCTGTTCTACTATTATTAGTCTATAGTTTATCTTTTCCCTCTTAAGGTACTTTTCTATAGCTGCTTTAAATTCAACAAGCTGAGGATATCTATTTCGATAAGGAACAATTACTCCTAATCTATCCTTAGCCATTACTCTTTATTTACAAATTTAGTATGAAATTCATGTAAGTAAAATTGCATTCTTTCATCCCAAGCGGATAAATCTTTCTCTTCAAACCATAATGCAATAGCGTCTGTAGATGCTGCTATTTTCTCTAAAGCTTTTACTTGTCTTTCTTTTAAGATTAACTCATCTTTTTCTTTGTCTGTTAAGCTACTTTTTGCTGCCATTTTAAATCAAATTTTAATTATTTTATTAGTTAAATCTACCCAATGCGGGTAATCGTTATATATAAGATAAGAATTATTTTTCAGTTCTTCAACTAAAAACTCCTTATTTTCTATGTCTATTTTCCAATCATTTCTTGCTATAGCTCTATACATTTTATTATATTCTGCATAGTAACTATAGTCTTTTTTAGTTTCTGCTACTTCAAGTAATCTCTCTAAGACTGTTGAATCCCATTTAAAGTGGTGTACTTGAGTAAAGCATTCTTGTACAGGCATACGTTTAGGGTGATTAGTCCCCCAGCTATTACCTATTTTAAATTTAGCATAATGCTGTCCAGGAGTAACTTTCTGGTAACCTTTCATCAAAGTAACTTTATTAGGACATGCTCCAGAAAGTGGATATCTAAAAAATCCACCTAATGGAAAAGTTTTATGTAAATTTGTGTCTCTATCAACTTTCGGAAAAGTACCATTAGTGCCTATTCTATCTAAGAACCCTCCTGTGACAAAATCATAACTATGTTTTTCACAATGTTTGATTATGTCTTCAAGATCTTCTGGGTATACTTGTAGTTCATCATCGTCAGAAACTATCCACCAATCGTTTGGTTTTTCTTCTTTGACAGTATTGTATAGATCAGTTACTCTCTCCCAGTTAAATTTAGGTTCTGTAACTACTTTATGAGGTGTTATACCTAACTCTTCTATCTCTTCCAGTATCTTATCATCTTCAGACTGTCTATATACAACAACAAAAGATTTATCTACCTTATCTTCATAATGTTTTAACATATGAGGTAGTATATGTGTATTCCTCCCGACTACTGTAACTAAATTAGGCACGTTGTAATAATGTAAGACCTGTTGAAGCAGGTTTTGATTTGTATAATCCTGTGTTGAAAAAATTAAACTGTTTCCATTCAGATCCTATTTCTTCTATAAATTTAGGTGGTCCGTCAAAAAACTCATAGTACTCTTTTTCATCTTCAGTTATGATAAGTTCCTTTTGGTACTCCTTATCTGTATCGTGTATAGATATCATACCTGTTGGTTTTACTAATTTAGAGTATAATTCAAAATCTTGTTTTACATCTTCGTACGAATGACCTGCATCTATATGTAGAAAATCTATCTTAATATCTTTTTTGACAAAGTAGTTGTAGTAAGCATTTTCAGTAGTATCTTTTATAAATCTAGGAACAAATTGATATCTAAAAAAACTTTCTTTATCAGAGTAATCTATTTTACCTCCAACTCCGTTAGCAGCATCTACTAAATAAGTTTCTCCTATATCTCCATGATTATAATCAGCATCTCCTTCAAATATACCCTGGTCGAGTAAATCTAATCTAGCTTGTGTCATTATTCTAGGAATAAAACCAGCTCCTGATCCTAAACAAACACAAGTTTTATATCTCATCAACTGAATGATAGAGTATATAAGCATTCCATCACCTAAATGATAGTTAGTTGCTCCGTGAGTCCATCTATACTTTACTGGTCTGAAGCTTTTTACTTCTTCTCCATTAATATCAGTTTCGATTTCTGGATTATTAGTTATAAACTGTCTTATGTATTCTTTATCTAAAACTCCCATTATGGTTTTTCTATAGCTGTTAAGTCTAAGTTAGGTAAATTTATGCAATTAACCAAATGTTTATACTCTTTTTCATAATTTTGATCTGCTTTACTTTGCATAATAAATCCTTTCAGAGGACCGTAATGTTTTATAAACATGCCAGATTCTGTTAGTGGCCATATTCCTTTATCATGATCTTCTCCCCATTCCCATTCATTACAGTCCCAGTAAGTAGCAACTATTGATTTATAATCTATTTTATGTACGTCAAACAAATGTGATAAGAGTAATTGTTCTGCAAAAATTAAATACTGAGAGTGAGGTACATTCATAGCAGAAAATTCCTCCATTAATTCGATACTCTTATTAGCATACAATTTAGCAAACGAAACATCGGCTAGATGAAGTAAACTAACATTTACAGAATCGTTTTTCCATCTAGGTTTATAACTTAACTGTCTAACATAAGGGTCTACATAACCTGGGTAATAACCTTTACCTAATTCAAGATTATGTACATAAGATACTCCTTTTTCTAAGAAATCTTTGATAGGTTTAAAAATATGTAGATCGTTATCAACTATAAAAACAGGTTCATCTTGTTGTGCAAGTATTTCTAACTTACCAGCTGCCCAGAATATCTCATGATCTATTTTATCTGATGGAATATATAGTTCTACTTTATCCCAATACTTTAGTATATCTACTTGTCTAAACGTCTCTAATGTAAGTTCATCACAATATAATGTAGTAATATCATTTGGGTAAAATCTTTTCCATAATCGTACCGACGCTAATGTGATTAGTGTATAAAGCTTACTGTAAAAGTCTTTGCTTTTTTTTATATTATTTAAAACCCAAATTATTTTCAAAACCTTTTATTTTTATCCTATGGTGGATCTAAATGTGTAGTAGTAAAGTAAGCATGATATTGGTTATGATCTGCTACAGTATCATCACTTATAGTTAAAGTAGAGTTAGTACTTACTTGTGAACCTCCACCTCCGGCAGCTGTTCTCCAAGAATCAAATACCCAAGGGTAAGAAGTTGTAGCTACTATTGTAAGAGATGTATTGGTAATGTTTAAATTTTTAACGGAAATAGTTGATGTAGCAGCTACAGTATAAGGAGCTGTAATAGATACTGTTCCTCCTGTTCCTGCTTGAACTGAACCATAAAATACTGAACTACCCTGTAAATATGATGCTGCATAGTCTGATGTCTGTGCAGGATTAAATTCTGAATACGCTACGGAGGCAGATATGTTACTGGTAACTTCAGAATCTAAAGCGTTAGACCATGAATTAAACGTTTGATATTCGATATTTGTACTTCCGTATGTAAATCTAGCCATCTATTCTTTTATTATCGCTTCTTCAGCAAAAAAAGTGCTAAGGTATTTTTTAAGTCTTAGGTAACAGTATCCGTAAATATCATCAAATGCTTTTAAATCTATCACTGATCTGCTCTCTTTTCTTGACCCTACCTGCACTTTTTTAGGTTTAGTTATTATTCTATACTTCGTTATCTCCTCTCCATTTTCGTCAAAGCTCACATAAGGAACTTTGTCTTCTACTATTTGCGATTCAAATATTGGTATGTCTGTCTCTTCTTCTGATGAAACTAACACTTTATGAAATTGTGCTAGTACCAACTCTTTCCCTTCACTTTCATCGGTGTCAAAATAAATTACTTTATTCTGAACTAATCCTACCATTCCTTTTACTTTCTCGTCTAGGTAGATCCGATTGTGCTTTATAGCACTCTCTCTATCAATCCAATATGTGATCTGAAAACTTAATTGAGCGGTTACTTTATTAAAAGTAAATCCTTCAACCCTTACGTACAACTCTTGCGTCGGCCCGAGATTAGTCTCGAGGTCTGCATTAATAATAAAACCCATTTTTTATAACTATTTATTTATTTTCTAATTCTTCTACTTTAGCGTGAAGTTCTTTTACTGCTTGTATCAATATAGCTGTTAGTTTTTCATACTTTACAGCTTTAAATCCATTATCTCTATCAGTAACTAATGAAGGTGCTACTTTTTCAATGTCTTGAGCAATAACTCCTATATCATGTCCTTGGTATACTGATTGTTTATCATTCCAGTCAAATTCAACTCCTTTAATGTCTTTTAATCTTCCAAGACAGTTAGGAATAACTTCTATATTATCTTTTAATCTTTCATCAGAAGAATAGAATGCTACGATATCATTAGTAGCTCTAAGCACTCCTGAAGTACCAGGTGCTGCTGTTCCAATACCTAAACTATCAAATTTTACATCTGATGTTAAAGTTAATCCTTGATTAATAGCTTTAACTGCTGCAAGATCTGCTAATTCACTATCCATTAATGCACCAGCTGCAGTAACGTTAGACGCATCTGTTACATCTGCACTTGCTTCGATACCATCTAGTTTAGAATGATCTGCATCTGTGAATACATTAGAGTCACTTGCTGCTTCTACTGCCGCTCTAATCTCTGCATTTGATTGATCTGCTGTAGCACCTGCTTCAATTCCATCTAATTTAGTTCCGTCTGTTGCTACATCTCTTCCATCTACTGTACCTGTTGTAACAATATCACCTGCTATTCTTACAGCTGCATCAAAATTAAATCTTGTATTAGCATGATTCCAAGTTAATGTTTTAGAAGCTCCTCCAATCGTTAGTCCAGCTCCATCAGCTGCAGCACTATCGGCTGCTCCAGAAGCAATTAAAATATTTTTATCTTCTATACTAAGAGAAGAAACTTGTAATTCTGTAGCGTCTCCTAATACGTTTAAATCTCCATTTATAGTTACATCGTTAGAAACTGTTAATCCACTAAACGTTGGTGAAGCACCAGTAACTAAACTTTGATTTAATGCTTTAACATCAGCTAGAGAAGTACATTCACTGTCCATTAATGCTCCTGCTGAAGTTACATTAGCTGTATCAGTTACGTCTGCTGAAGCTTCAATACCATCTAATTTAGTCTTATCGCCGTTAGCGAAAGCTCCTTCTGATGGTGGCTGTTGAGCACTATCTGCTTTTGCACCTTGAGCTGCAGTAGCATAGTCTGTAGTGTCAAATGCTTTTACATCAGCTAAGTTAGTAACCTCTGAATCCATTAATGCTCCGGCTGCAGTAACGTTTGCTGTATCAGTAACATCAGCACTAGCTTCGATACCATCTAGTTTAGAATGGTCAGCTGTTGTGAAGTTTTCATCTGTTTGAGATGCTACAACAAAATCCATATTGCCATTTACATCGTCGTAAGTTACAGTTATACCTGTTTTAGTACCTCCAGTAGCAACTAAAGCTCCTGCAAAGTCTTCTACTTCTTCTTGTGTTAATTCGTTGTCCGTTGTAGAAAATCCAAATGCCGTAATCTGTGCGGAACTGGATACTAAAGCTGGTTTACCAGTTACGTTAGCATACGCTACTGAATCTGCTGTAATATCACCATCAAAGGCTCCAGTAAATGATCCAGAAAACGAGCCAGTTGCAACGGCGTTAGTCATTAAAGGGCTATCTATTCTCATTGTATTGTGTTATGTTATATTTTAGTTTATTATAAATATGTTAATTTACTTCTTTATTACTACTTTACCAGAAAAATTTGAATCAAATTCTATATACACTGCATTAGCAGAAGAAGCTGATATGATTCCTGGAATTGTTTGAAATTTATTTGTATCATATATTTGTACTATAGGATAGTCTTCTCCTAGATTATGAGTTACTGTATATGAATTATTGCCTGTAATTGATTCTTCGTATCTCGTAACAGCATCTATTTGAGCTGAACCGCTAAATACTCCAGTATCTGTTAGTACTGCTGATCCTGATACTAAGTGACCACCTTTCGCTACAACGGCTCTCCCGGTAGTAGATGAGTCAAACGTAATAGTCACTACGTCGGTACTTGTAGTTACTGTAGACGCGGGTATAATTAGTTCATCACTATTATTATAGACAGATACTAAAACGTTTTTAGTACCGAAATTGTGAGTGATTGCTTTTGATGTTACTGAGGTAAATGTATCGGTAATGGTAGCTTGTTCTGTTACTTGAGCTGAGATGTTAGTTAATGCAGATCCATCTCCTATAAATGCAGATGCTGTTACAGCGTTATCAACATCTAAGTTACTCAATGCAGCGGTCGATCCGCTTAAGACTATTTTTTTCCAGTTTGGCATACCTTTTACTATGGTTGGTTACTCTTCCGAGCCCACTTCCCTTTCGGGCCAATAATACATTTAATATAAATATAAGATAATTTCCTTTAATGTCCTACTTATTTTTCAGCTATTAGAGCTAACTTAGACATTATTTTGTAGAAGGTTTCGAATTCTGTGCCTTTGTAGTTGGCTTCTCTAAGCTTAGAAGTAAGGAAAGCAGCTTCATCGGGTGTGAAGCTACTCTCTATTTTACTTTCTTTTATAATCTCTTTTGGTTTATTCTTTCTTGTAATTCCCATTTGTAACCTTTTTTATTATTCTAACTGTATATAAATATACCTTCACTAGCTTCGTTGATGAATATCGAACCTTTACCTTGTAAAGATGGTCCTGATGAAGGATCAGCTGTAGCATGTGATTCTATATTACCTATTTTTGAAGTTACTGCTGCTGAAGTAGCACTAGATGATATCGATGATGCAAATCCAAATACGTCTGTATCATTGTCCCAGAATATCGCATTACCTATATTTGCATTAGCTCCATCAGATCCTCCAAATACTATACCTGAATCTCCTCCAACACTTCCTGAGTTAACTAATATAAATTTATCTTCTACATTTAAGTTAGAAACTTGTGCTTCAAAAGTATTACCTGTTACAGTTAAATCTCCATTTACAGTTAAGTTTGTAAATGATGGTGAATCATTAGTTCCAAGAGCGTTTACATTAACATTTACTCCGTTAACTTTAATTTGACCTTGTGCATCACCTTCTGCAGATCCAGATACTAAAGTTGGTTTATTTTCAATATCAGCAAAGTCAGTTGAAATGCCTGCTATTCTACCAGCTAAAGAAGCTGATAATGCAGTAGATGATCCTGAAATATCAGATGCTAATTGAGCTGAACTTGATACTAGGTTAGCAACACCGTTTATAGCGATGTTATTGTCTGTTACTACTGTTGATATTCCATTACCTCCTGTGAAGGTTAAAGTTTCTCCAGTTGTATATGTATCATTAGTTCCACTATCAGCTGATAAAGTAATTGTTTGAGATTGATTAGCAATGTCTGATGCTATAGAAGCACTTATTGCTGTAAATGATCCTGAGATTCCTGCTTTAGTTAATGCTTTAACTGTTGCAATCTCTGATAATTCACTGTCCATTAATGCGCCTGCTGCAGTTACGTTAGTCGTATCTGTTACATCCGCACTAGCTTCAATTCCGTCTAATTTATTATGATCAGCGTTAGTAAAGTCGTTAGTTGTTAAACCTCCGTCTCCTACTGTTGGTATACTAGGTATATCTGCATAAGTAAGTTGAGCTCCTCCAGATACTAAGCTTTGTCCTTCTAATAAGGCTAAGCCTACTTCTGATCCAGATGCTCCTGCTATCCATTTATTGTTAGTTCCATCCCATAGTATCGATCCTGATGCAGGTCCGTTAGCATCATTTACATGTAATCCTCCTAATGCTGCACCGGTTCCATTTACTGCTAATATATTATCTCCTAAGTCAATTGTAGTTGAATCAATAGTTGTAGTAGTACCCTGTACTTCTAAATTACCTGTTAGAGTTAATCCAGCAAATGTTGGACTGTCTCCAGCTTGTAATCCTAAATCTACTGCTGCTGCAGCTTGACCGTTAGTAGTGAGAGCAAATTGACCTTGAGCAGAAGATGCTGCTGAAGAACCAGATACTGTACCTGAAGGTAAAGCTGAAACTACTGCGTCAGCAAGACCATCAATATTACCTGCCGCAATAGATCCTGATACTATATGTCCACCTTTAGCTACTACAACATGTCCAGATGTACTAGAATCAAATGTTACTGTAGCTGTGTTAGTATTTGTTAGAGTAACAGAAGCAGGCATTATCATTACACCTGCACTGTTGTATACTGTTACTGTAATATTATTACTATCGAAGTTGTGATTTACTGCTTTTGATGTTACACTAGTAAATGAACTAGCTATTGTAGCAGCTTGATTAACTGTAATGTTAGATAGATTAGAACCATCTCCTTGAAAGGATCCAGAGAAGGAACCTGAATTAGCTGCTGCTATATCAGATGCTACTGAGGAGCTTAGGGAAGTGAATGAACCAGAGATGTCTGAAGCTATTTGTGCTGAAGAAGATAGTGCTCCTGTAAACGTTCCCGTTATTGCACCGTCAACCGCTAATGAGCTCAATTCACCTGCTGATCCGCTAAATATTATTTTTTTCCAAGCCATAATTATTCTATTCTATTTTTATTATTCTACGTATATAAACACATCTCCACTGTCTATAAAGATGTTACCGTCTTTTTGGTAATTTGCATCTGTATTAGATAAAGCTACTGCTGCTATTCTTGCATCTGCTGTAGCTACATCTGTATTAGCATCAGCTCCAGAGTAATCTAAAGACCATCTGTTTTCTGTATCATCAAAGAATAAGGCTGTACCTTGTCCATTTGTTGCTGAATTTTGTGCTATAATACCTGAGTTACCAGTAGCTGATCCAGAGTTAAGTAAGATAAATTTATCTTCAATTGCTAGATCTGATGTATTGATATTTGTTGTTGTACCACTTACTGTTAAGTCTCCAGATAATGTTAAGCTATTAAATGTAGGTGAAGCACTTGTTACTAAACTTTGATTTAAAGCTTTAACATCTGCTATGCTAGCTAATTCACTATCCATTAAAGCACCTGCAGCTGTTACGTTAGCAGTGTCTGTTACGTCAGCGCTTGCTTCAATACCATCTAATTTAGTTTTGTCTCCATCTGCAAAAGCTCCTTCTGAAGGTTTAACCTGTAAAGTAGAAATTGTTACTCCTTTAATACCAGCTAAATCCGTTACTTCTGAATCCATTAATGCTCCAGCAGCGGTTACATTAGTTGTATCCGTTACATCTGCACTAGCTTCGATTGCATCAAGTTTTGAATGATCAGCATCTGTGAATGTATTTGAATCTGTACCAGCTTCTACTAAAGCTACTACTTGAGCTGATCCAGAAACTAATCCAGCTGCTCCGTTAATAGCTATATTGTTATCAGTTACTACTGTTGATATACCATTACCTCCAGAGAATGTTAAAGTTTCACCTGTTGTGTAAGTATCGTTAGTACCAGAGTCAGCTGATAAAGTTATTGTTTGAGATTGGTTTGCAATGTCAGCAGCAATAGATGCTGATAAAGCTGTAGTAGAACCAGAAATATCTGCAGCGATTTGAGCTGATCCAGATAATAATCCTTGACCTACTTGTAATGCTAATCCTACTTCTGATCCAGAAGCGCCAGCAATCCATTTGTTATTTGTTCCATCCCATAATATAGATCCTGATGCAGGACCGTTAGCATCATTAACGTGTAAACCACCTAAAGCAGCTCCTGTACCGTTAACGGCTAATATATTGTCTCCTAAATCTATTGTTGTAGAATCAATTGTAGTAGTAGTTCCTTGAACTTCTAAATTACCTGTTAAAGTTAATCCTACGAATGTTGGACTGTCTCCAGTTGCAACTCCTTGATTTAATGCTTTAATTGCAGCAATGTCAGCTAATTCTGAATCCATTAATGCTCCTGCAGCAGTTACATTTGTTGCGTCAGTAACATCTGCACTTGCTTCAATACCGTCTAGCTTTGTCTTATCTCCATTTGCAAAAGCACCTTCAGATGGTTTTACTTGTAATGTAGAAATTGTTACGCCTTTGATACCTGCAAGGTCAGTTACTTCTGAATCCATTAAGGCTCCAGCTGCTGTTACATTTGCAGTGTCTGTTACATCTGCACTTGCTTCGATTGCATCTAATTTAGAATGATCTGCATCTGTGAAAGTATTAGAATCACTAGCCGCTTCAACTAAAGCTGCTATTTGACCAGATCCTGATACTAAACCAGAAGCTCCGTTAATTGCAATGTTATTGTCTGTTACTACTGTTGATATTCCATTACCTCCAGAAAACGTTAAAGTTTCACTAGAGTTAAAGGTATCATTAGTACCTGAATCTGCTGCTAAAGTAAAGGATGTAGAGATACCAGCTATATCAGAAGCTATAGAAGCTGAAGTAGAGGTAAACGATCCAGAGATGTTAGCTGCAATTTGCGCTGAACTAGAAAGAATTCCTTCTCCTGTTGAGCTAATGAAGTTTGCATCATTATTCAGTTGCGATATTGCTGAACCGGATACGATGACTTTTTTCCAACTTGCCATAATTTATTTGATTGTTTTGATTAAGATTATTTTTACTTTATTATAAATATGTCTAAACTATTATTCCTGCCCAATAAAAAGGTCATAATTTGAATCCATATATAGTCCTCCCTTTATTACTGTAGGAGCACCAGATTGAGTCACCATAGTAAGTACTCCTTGATCGGATATTCCAAAAGTTTTTGTTGAACCGCTATATATAGATAACGCATCTCCACTTGCATCTTTTTTCAACGTTAATGAGCCAGTTACCTCTATTGTATTAGTAGTAGAATAAGCAGAGCCTGTTTGTTGAAATATATGTAAATCTATTGAACCTGTAATAAAATGTGCTGAACCAGTATTTAATGATACTGTAGCATTACCAGAAGTTGCTCCTCCGCTAATTCCATCTCCTGCTGTAACCCCTGTTATGTCAGCTCCAGCTCCTGCTGAAGAAGGAAAGTTAAAAGAGTCAAATGATGCTGAGTTAGAAAATCCACTATACCCTGGAGTAACAAAAGCAGTGAAGTAGTTACAAACGTATGTTTGGTCTTCTTCTCTTACATATACAACTTGTCCATCTGATAGTCTAGTAGGGTCTAGGCTTATCATATCAGAACCTGAAGCGACGGTAATCCATCCTCCTTGTACATAAGTAACTTGAGTAAACGCTCCTTGGTTACCCGACCTTACATAAATATCTCCTGCTGTTATTGCCATCTATTAACTATAGGTTTGTTCGTCAGCTATTAAATAATAAGTAGCTGCACTTGAGTTATACTGTTCTTGGAATATCATTCCCCATCTTTTATGTCCTTCTACATAGTCTTCTGTATCAAAATAATATATACCTGAATTAGATACTCCGTCTATACCGACTGTGTTATCTTGATATAAGTAATATTGTTTGGCTTCGTCTACTCCCGTAGGTAAAGTTCCATCATACATTTGTGATGGTTTATTTATAACTAGTGATTGAGATGGGAATACCACCATCAATATCGAACCAGTTGTAGAGAAATCTAATTGTCCTACAGAACTAATTCCACTACTACCTGATAAATTTTCTAAAGAAGCACTTTTAAATAAATTTACTTCAAAAGGAACTGTAGATGGAGTAAACTGAGTAGTACCTAAACTACCGCTTTGTAACATAGCTATTAATGAGCCTGATGTTATTGGTGTACCTGATGTATCACCGGTTGATGCAGCTAAAAAAGTAGCTTCATTGCTAGGTGATGTATTTTTCCATCCATAGAAATATGTTGTACCTAATTGATCTCTAGTTTCAAATGATTGATTATAAGATCTAGTTTCATCAAAGTTATCAAATATAGAAGCAGTATAGTTAAAAGTAGAACCTGTAAACATTCTGCTAATATTTTGAATCTGATAAGAAGATGAATTAATATTTTGTGGTACTGCTTTTAAATTACTTACATCTCCACTAATAGACATAGAGAATGGAGTATCACTTTCAACATCCGAAATAGATATAGAAACTAATTCTGTATCTGGAAATATAGAAGCGGTATAGTTAGCAGTTATGTTTGTAAAGTTAGCAGTTGGTGCTTGGTTAGGAGAAACATTAACTGTTATACTTCCTGATCCAATATTGTCGTATTGATCTCTAAAAGTAATATCAGATGTAATACTATCTCCAGAACCTGTAGCAGATCCGCTTATATGTACTCCTATACTTAAGTTACCGCTACTGTTTACTGTAATGGCTGCGTTAGAAGAAGTAAATGATGCTACTGCTGCTGAATTATATGTCGGTGAGTAAGATACTCCTAAGTCTCCTTGAGTACCTGTTCTACCATTTGAGTTAGTTCTAATTAATGCTCCATTTTCTGCACTTTCTATTATATAGAATGTACCATTTGTTGTTAAAGAACCAATAGGTGCTTGAGCAATTGTAAAAGGATCGGCAAATATAGAAGTTTCGAATCCTTGATCATCTTTAATCGAACCAGTAAAGTTATATGTACCTGCTGCTATATTTTCTGTAGGGAATATTCTTAAAGTTGTATCGTTTACAAATGAAGATGATAAAGCTGCAGTAGAAGTAAAAGTTAAACTCCCTGTATCTATACTATCGCCTTCTGTATCAGAGAATACAAATTGATAAACATAATTAGCAGGTCTAGCTCCGTTAGTATTTAGGTTAGCTGATTGAGCTTGTGTAGTTACTGAAGGTCCAACGTTATCTGTTATGTTAACTGTAAATGTTTGTTGTGAAGTAGTACCAAAAGCATTAGAACCAGTTACAGATCCATTTAAAGTTCCTCCTCCTACGTCACTTGAACCAGATATATTTCTACTTAAAGTAATATATCCTGAACTATCTATTGCAAAGTCCGAAGATGGATTGACTGTAAACGTTACTGATTGATTAGCTGTTATTCTTGCAGTTGTTCCTTGGAATCCTGATGTGTTATCGTATATACTATCACCACTTACAGCAGATTCTATTGCATAAAATGATTGAACACCTGCTAAAGTAGGTGCTACATCGTCAGCTATTGATATTTCTATTGCAGCTGAAGCAGAAGTAGTATTAAATGCATCTGATACTGAAGCTGAATAGATATATGAGTTAATAAGGTCAGAATTAATAAATTGACTACCTTTTCTCGTAATAGCTCCAGTAGAACTCATTGAAAAAGGATCTTCGTCAGGATCTGACTGACTTACCCCTGTATATGTGCCTATACTTACCGGTGTTCCGTCTAATTCCAGTCCTGCTAGAGTAAAATTAGTAAATACTATTGTATCTCCTTCTGGATCTGAAGCTGCAATTTGTTTTGAACTATCTCCATCGTTTTCATCTTCACTAAACCCAGTTAAAGTTTGATTATTAAGTGTTGGTATAACATTATCTGTTACATTTATAGTAATAGGTAAAGAAGTTATAGCATCTGTGTCTTGACCTGCAATAAAATGTTCATCTGATGCAGATATTGAAAAACTATACGAAGAAGTTGTTTCAAAGTCTAAAGATGCTGTTGTTTGAGCAATACTTACATAAGTTCCATACTTAGTTATACTAAAATGATCGCCTGGTATTGAACTAGATGTAATAGTTATACTATCACTGTTAATATCGGTGAAATAAATCTTAGTAACCTCGCCAGTTGAAGCATTTTCATTTCTAGCTGTAGTAAAGGATGTAATAATTGATCCTCCTACTGATGTTTCTCTAAATACTGGTGCAGAATTAGCTGTTACATCTATATAAAGGTTTTGATTTATAGATGCTCCAAAGCTATCTGTTGCTTTAACAGGTACTAAGTGAGCATTTTGACCATCTCCTCTGTCTACTGTGTTAAATGATTCAACTATAGAAGATGTTAATAAAGTTACAGCACCATCCGAAGCTACATTGACGAATCCGTCTGTGTAGGAAGCTTGAGCGGAAAAGGTGATTACTTGTGCCTCTGGATCAGTGGCGGTTAAGGTATGTATGGAAGATCCAGAAGAAAGGAATTCAGCTATATTTACGTTCGCATTAGAAGTAAATGATGGTGCTGTATTAGGATAGAATACTTTTTCAATAAATTGTACTAAACTACCACTTGTTCCAGGATTAAATGAACTGGAAAACATAGAAGGTAGTTGTTCTTGAGAAATTATTCTGTTACCATTAAAGGTAGTTTCTGTGCTACTAAAACCTTGTCTAGCAGCTGAAGAAGATATAAAGGAATCAGCAATAAAAGAAGCAGAGTCAGCTTGTACTGCATGAGAAGAAGAAACTTCTGTTATTATTTCGTGAGAAGCAGATACTGCATAAGAAGCAGTAGCTACAGATATAGTTCCATCAGCTAAAGATGATGTATAACTATTAAAAGTAGTCTCATCTAGCTTTCCTGTACCTACTTCTTGTCCATTTACGTTAATAGACCCAGATACATTAAAAGAACCGGTAAGATTACCGTACGTTCCTAGATTACCACTTATTTGTTTCCACTTTATTAATGCCATTAGCTAACTAATTTTCCTGTTATCATAAATTCATCATCAGAATCTAAAGTAAAGTTTAGACTGCTGTTAAAAGTTATTATAACATTTGAACCGTCATCAGTAATAGAGTCAATAGCATCTATTTCTGCGGCAATACCGTTTACATATACGGTAAAATCATCTTTCTGTACTGCTGGAAACCCAGCTGGTACTGTAGCAAATGAAATACTCTCGAAAGTAACTACAGGATCTACTACTGATACAGTTGTATTGTTTGTAGTAAAAGCGTTATTAAGTGCTGTATATTCTTTTTGTTCTGGACTCATTGCTTCTTGTACTTCTGTTATTCTTGTTGCTGCTCTATCATAGAATCTTACTGATCTTGAATTAATTCTTGTTGATGAATATCTTCCCATAATAAATATTATATATCATTGATATCTTTTACTACTTCCATACCAAATAGTACAGCAGCCTTATTAAAGAACTTACTAGACCCTTGTGGTAGTGTATTTATACTGTTTGGAACTATATGTCCTAATAGATTAATACTAAATTCAGTTTTAACTGTTCTGTCTTCTCCTTGATTTAACGTAGTAGAAGTAGAGTAATTATCAATCATAGCTCTAAAACTAAACTTATCAGGGTTACCCCAGTAAGAATCAGAGGCGTAATTGATTGATTCTATTAATTTATTCATCTGTTCTATATACTGAGTAAATATAATACATGAATATACTATATTAACATAGTCAGGCATTACTACTCCTTGGTATTCTTTAGTTATAGACCTGTTATTAAGTACTGAAAATCTATCGTATGTGTTTTTCTTACTCCATTTCTTTTCAAATACACCAAACTGAGTTGGATTATTAGCATCCATCTTGTTACCAAGGTTTCTATTCTTTTCTATACTGTCTCTCTTTACCATAATCAACGGTAACTGTATTTTACCGTTTCTATCTCTATAAAAACCTTCCTTTTGTACTGAATGCCAACGTTCTGGTGAACCATATAATACAGGCACAGTCTTTTTAGCATTGTTTTGCATCACAGAAGGTTTAATTACGTTGTTAAAGTAGTAGAATATAGACTCATCTATATCTCTTAAACCTAAACTAAACTGTTTTACATTATCATCCTTTACAGATCTTTGCAATTCTCTCTTTTTTAAGTCGTTTATTGGTTGTTTAGAGCCACTATACGCTTCAACCCCATATGTTTGTATAGAGTCTTGAGATAATTGTTGTTGATTCTTAGGTAAAGGTTTATTATTTGGCATACTTTCTGTTTATATGCATCTTATATGCTCGTTTAAAGCTACTAAACACTTTAAATAGTTGTTCTAACTTTACATCCTGTGGATATTTACGAGTAACCTCTTTAAAGTCTTCATAAGACTCTTCTATGTTTTCAGCTAGTGATACTAAAGGTGTATATTTAACATCCCAGGTATATTGACCAGTATCCTTATTAAATCCTGTTTGTTTAGTTTTAAAATCAGGACTATCTTGTTTCCAACCGTCTTCTTTTTCGTTAAGTATGTCTTTTATCTTCATATCTTTAGTATTCTTGATTTTGAGCAAAAGTTATACCAGTTTGCTCTCTTCTGGTCTGGTGACAGTCTAATATTAGGGATATAGAGGTTCCAAATTTACTTCCATAGCTAGATAAGTTATAACTCTTATCTCTCCCTAAGAATAATTGGTTCTCTCTAATAGTATCCACTACATAGTAGTCTTCTTGCCAATTTAATATATCGCCCACCTCTGGTACTACTGAAACGTCTTCTAAATCACGTCTTAGCATAGCAAAAGAAGCTTCTCTACTTAGATCAGGTCCGAATTCATCTGTAGTTACAACTTGATCACCTCTAGTTATAAGACAATTGAGCTTTAATGGCTCTAAAAATGATTTTATCAGTCCTTCTCCGTATATATTTACTTCTGTATCTTCTATATTGAACTTATAGTATAGAATCTCTTGTTCTACTATGTCTTTAAGCAGTTCTCTATTGATACCTACTAATAAGTTAAAGTCTCTGTTAGATCCAAATAGCATTATACCTTCTCTATTGTTTGTTCACCTATTTTAACAAGTTTTACGTTAGGATACTTTGACATTGCTGTGTTTTTTAACGATTCAAAGGCTTCCATAGCGCTTTTTTGTGTAATAAGTTTTATTTTTAATGTTTCTACGTTCTCCATTGTACTATCAGCTACTGTTACTGTAGTAATACCGGGTAAAGCTCTTATTAAGTCAACTATTTGTGACTTATCACTGCCATCTTCATACATTACCTGTACCATTGCTTCATAAGTACTGTATTCTACTTCGCTAAGTATCTGCATTAACTTCATTATCCTATAAATATTGTCATTGGTACACCTTTTAGTGTAGTATTCATTGCTTCTGTTTGAGCAGCTTGTGATTCTAGCTGGCTTTGTTTAGAAGCTACTTGTAATAGTTCAGTTAACTCAGATAGAAGCTTTTCTTTCTCTGCTCTAGCATCAGTAAGTAAGTCTGCTTGGTTTAAAGTAGCCTCAGAACCAGGAACTGGTACCGTCTGATACTTACCACGTACATAAGCAAGTAATTCTTTAGCTAATGCTAAAGTATATCTATATATCCAGTCTCTACCTGGTGTATTTATCTTTAAAAATGTTGGATTGTCGTAAGGTACCTCTCCTACGTTAGTTATTTTATCTGTTCCGTCTTCAAATACTGCATCTGTTTTATCATCTGTCTCATAGTATTCAAAAAATAAACTACCTGCTCTTTTAGGTACAGGGAATAATTTTAATTTATTGTTAACCATTTCAAAAGAATAAGATGAACGTCTGATTTGATCATTAAATTCTATAGCTTGAACTTTAAGTATGTCGTATGATGCAGGCATTAGTAGGAAATTTATACCAGGACTGTAAGATCCAAAGTCAAAAGCGTCCATTAAAGACTGTATTCCGGTACCAGTACCAGCATAAGGGTCAAAATATCTAAGAATAGCTGGAGGAGACTCATAAAATACTCTTCTAATTTCTATACTACCTGTGATACCTTGATCAGTAGCCCAAGCGTCTAAGTCATAGTTCTGAACTGATGCAGTTAATGCTAAAGAACCAGTGTACCTAGTTACCTTACCACCTACTTCTGCTTCAGTGCCGTATTCTTGACTCATTTTAATCATTCTCTGTAAAGAAGGATTCACTAACTTACTATTAGCACTTGTAGTACTAGAAGCTCCTTCCATAGAAAGGTAATTCTCTCTAATCTTATATTGAAATACTAAATTACCGTAAGTTGTTACTGCTTCTTCAAAGCAAGCAAAGAAAGAACCAGATTGTAACTCTACATCCATCATAGGATATCCGAGTCTTGTAGCACAGAATTTAGATACTTTTACTGCTTCTGAAGCAAACTCTGCATCACTGTCATAGAATCCAAAAGGAGTCATGCCAGCAGAGAATGTAGCTGTACCGTCCCATATTTTTATTTCCGCCATACCTTACCGTTTTTATATAAATAGTACAAAAAAAAAGAGGCCCGTTAGGACCTCTCTTTCTTATTAAGAATTTAAGTAAATATTAGATCGAACTTAAGTCAGATACAAATATTTTACCGTAGAATTCTGGTCTGATCATCTTCTTAGCATATCTCGTCATTAGACCTTTTCTTGGTGTGAAAGTGTCTGGATCATATACTAGAGGAGTCATCATTAATGGTACATATGGTGCATATACAGCTCCTGTTTCTAGGAATTGTGAACCTCTGTATCCCATTAAGATAATGTTCTCAGTCATGTATGGATTCTTGTATACTTTGAATCTGTTCGCTAACGAACCAACTCTTTGTACACCCATATTAAACTCTTCTTGGTTTCCATCAGTGTTAGCAGCATATCCAGGAATTGATTCTAAGATAGTTGCAACGTTTGGAGAACATACTAGGAAGTTTGCTCCACCTCTAAGAGTTTTTTGGTGAATCTTGTTAGATACTTTTTGGATTTTAGTTCCTAAAGTTTGGAACCATTGTCCTTGAGTATTGTAGAATCCACCACCGTCTACTGCGCTAGTAGCCCAAGCAGATCCGTTCCAGTTTTTGTTAGACGCAGCTGACCATCTTTCAGTAGTGTTAGCATCTTGGATTAACATATCTAAAATCTCTAAGTCAATCTCCATTGAGATATATTCAGATAATAAAGAAGTTAATTCCGCTTCAGCATCAATACTGTGGTAAGCGTTAAGGTCTTGTGCAAATTCTGGCGTCCATTGTGCTTTTAATTTTCTAGTCTTAGCAACAATTGCTTCACTAGCTAATTTAACATCAATAGATGGAATAGAAATAGAAGGGTCAACGTTGTTACCGTCTCCACCGTCTGCTTCAAAGTCTCCTCTTGCGTTGTCAGTTGGTTGTTTGTGGTATACTAATGATCCACTTAATTCTGAATCTACTGTAGTGTCAGCTTTTGCAACAACGAATGTTACATCAGTTCCTGATACTGTAGTATATTTAGGGATAGTTACGTCAACAGAAGCAGATAATAATCTAAATGCTCTTACACCTTTAAGGTCAGCAGATAATCCACTAACTGATTTTGTAATAGTGTAGTAATCTCCAGGATTAACTCCGTCTTGGTAGTTAATAGATGCAGATGTAGCAGCTCCAGCTGATTCAGCTACAACAGCAGATTCACTATTGATAGTGTATCCAAACTGTCCAGCTCCGTATAAACCTCCTGATGCGTCAACGTCTTTTGCTAATTTACTGTTAGCAGTTGATACGTTTCCGTAAAGGTTGTCTCCAGCAGATCTTCCGTTTCTAGTGTCTCCATATTTGAAGTCTAAATAGAATACAAGACCTGATGGTAAATTCATTGGTTGTACAGATACGAAATCTTGTGCAACGATTTGAGCGAATACTTTTCTTACTAATGGTAAGACAACTCCAGCCCAGTTTTCACCTGCTCCAGCAGAGAAAGATGCTCCTCCTCCGTGTCCAGATGTGTTTGCTTCAGCGACTACTTGTTTTGCTTGATTCTCAAGGATAACAGCCATATTGTTTTTGACTTTTTCATCTTTGATACCTTCTAACAAACCAGAAGCACTCCACTTTTCAGCAAGTTTTACAGAGTCAGCTTGCATACTTTTGTAGTTGTTGCTGCTCTCTAATAATTGATTTAATTCCATGATTAAAAATAGTTATTAATTGTTAATTTAATTTTAAATAATACCGGCTAATTTTTGCATTCTTCTTACAGTGTCAGATACTTCAGAAATTACTTCTGGTTTAGCAGCTGTTGTTCCACCGGCTTTAGAAGCCATGCCTAATTTAGTTTTTGATTCCTTGATAGTCTTAGCAGATTCTTTTTTACCTACTACACTGTCAGAAACAGTTTCGAAAACTAGTTTCACCTCTTTAACGCTCTCTGCTTTATCAAAAGCAGCGATAATGTTAACTTTTTGACTTTCTGAAAGGTCGTTTGACTTGAAGATCTTGTTAACGTAAAGTAATTTAGAATTCAATAGATTAACCTCATTAAGGTCTTTCTTTAAAGTTTCGATAGTTTCTAAAGCTTCTTGTAAATCATTTGATTCTTCAGTTACTTCTTCAGTTACCTCTTCTTCCATCTTTTTGTCATCTTTCTTACCTTCGTCTTTGTGGTCTTCTTTAGCCTCTTCAACGTTTTCGTCTTTGTCGTCTTTCTTTGGAGCTTCGTCCATTTCTTTGTCGTCCTTAGCTTCTGCTACTTCTTCTGAAGTTTCAGCTTCTAATTCTTTAAGAAGTTCATCTAAATCGATTTCTTCTTCTTCTGCTCCGTCCATTGCTGGTTCTTCGATAGCTGGCTCATCGCCCATGCCTTCGATATCTCCACCGTCTAAGTCATCACCTGCAGGAATCTCTTCCTCTCCGTGACCACCTTCTTGAGCAATAATATCTCTTACTAAATCTTTGAACTGGTCAATAGATAGTTTAGAAATATCTTCGTCGCCGTCAGGCATATCGTCTTCGATAGGCTCTTCAGCTGGTTCTTCGTCGTGTTCTGCTTCGTCTTCAGATTCTTCTGAATCATCCTCTGCTTCTTCGACTTCTTCTTCAGCAACTGCGGCTGGTACTTCTTCTGCAATTTCTACCTCTTCTATAGCTTCGTCTTTTTTGTCTTCTTTAGGAGCTTCTTCGATAGTTTCCTCTACTTCAGATTCGTTTACTACTTCTTCTTCAACAGATGAATCTTCCATCTCTTGTAGTTTAGCAGCTAACATATCTTTAAGGTGAGGTGTCAAAGATTCTTCTAAAGCTTCCTTAGCGTTAGCAATAGCGGCTTCTCTTACAGATTTAGCTTCAGCAATAGCTTGCTTGAATAAATCTTTACTCATTGTAAAATTGTTTGTTGTTTCGTACGATTATTGGAATCGTAATGTGAAGTTAATAAATGTAATTGATACAGTATAGTGACTGTATATTCTTATATAAATATATACTGTTTACAAAAAACCTACTAGGCTCTTAATATATCGTTAATAAGGTTGTTAACTTTTTCGAATTTATTAGCTTTTACTTTACCTTCTTGTAAAGCTACAGGGTTCATAAAAGCACCGTGTGTAGATGGATTAGATACAAAATCCCAACATACTAATTCAAAGTCTGGTTGAACCTCTAATTGACCTTCGTTAGTCTGATTTACTGATCCAGTACCTCTAGATGAGATACCAATTGTATGTCCTGCTTTTATAATTTCTTTTACTATATTTCCTGCTGGTGTGTTTAATAGTTCGACTTTACCCATTAGATCGTTTCCTTTCCAGTAAAGCTCTTTTACTATATGAGACGCATTCTTTAGAGACACTACAGGAGTTTCAGGATGATCTAATTCTCCGAATGCATTACCTCTCTCAACAAATTCTTTTATATACTTAGAAGCTTCTCTTTCTAATATAGCTTTTGAATATACCCTACCGTTTTGATTTTCCGCAACTGCTCTTTGCATAACACCCTCAACTTCAAATACTCCTGGTCTTTCTTTAGACTCTCTAAGTACTGATTTAAATGGGGTAACGTCTACTAATAGTTGTGCCATATTATTTATTTTCGTTTACACCGAACATTGTCTGTTTAGGTTGTTCTTCGATATCTCCTGCTGCTTTAGCTGCTGCAATGTCAGCTGATGAAATTGTCTTTACTTGAGGTAAACTAATATCTCTAGCAGATAATTTTCTTACTGGATTAAGATCTCTAAAGAAAGCTGATTCGATAGCAGGTGCTAAAAATGCTCCTACTTTCATTCCGTCTGGGGTTTCTATTTGTCCTATCTTATCCATAGAGTTTTGAACTCTTTCTCTTACTTTAGAAAAATAACCTTCCATATCAGTTACGATATTCTCTAGGTCATTTATTACTACTTGCATTCCTTTATAGTCTCCGTATTTGTCTCCTATATCAGATAATTTAGCAGTAGCTGCTTCATTAAGTAAAGATTCTTTAATAATCTTTTTTATAGCTTCTTTTAACTGCTCATCTTTACCCATCGCTTTTTTAATTGCTTTATCCTTAGCAGCCATATAATCATCTCCATCAATGTCTCCGTCTCCATCATGATCTTTACCTTTAGCTTCAAAATTATAAGTATCTGTTACATCGTCTCTATTGATAGCTTCAAATTCTCTTATAAATTCTTCCCAATGGTCTTTATAGGCATAATCGAATACGTTAGCTTGACCGGTCTTACCTTGCAATTCTTTTTCGTCTTGTTTAAAAGTTTCACTAGACAAATAGTCTTCTAATATATCGTCATATTTTTTATCAAAGATAATACTAAAGAATTCATGTTCGTGTTGATCAATTGAATGTCCTTCTACTTCTTTTAGCTCTTCTTCTTCTTCGTCTATGACTTCTTTCATTTTGGCAAGTTTCAAAGCATCTTTTTCAGCGCTTTGTCTTTCCATATCTTTAATCTTATCAGCAGCTCCTCTAAGTTTATCAACTGATACTCCTAGTTTGTTTGCTAAGTCTTCTAATTTACCTTCTTTTAATAGTTTAGCTAATTCAGCTTTATTCTCTCTTAAGTCAGCTTTTTTTAATCCATTGAAAGTATCTACATCTTTTGCTCCTCTTTTAGTTTCAACTGGTTTATCATGTTTATCGACTTTAGATGATTCACCTGATACTAGATTAAGGTAGTGCATTGGATCGTTTAATAAGTTTTTATGAGCAAGATCTTTTGCTGCATCATAGTCTTCTAACTTAATATTGGCTCCTGCATGTACTTCGATACCTTTTGAATTTAGTTCATATCTAATACCTCTTTGAAATGCCTCGTCATTATACGGTAATGAAGGAGCTTCTTCTTTAACTTCCTCTGCAACTACTTCTTTCTTATCTTCAAATAGTAAACCTCTATTTTTAAGAATTTGAACTGAGTCTTCGAATCCGTTGAACTGAGTTATGTGTTGTGGGTGTGCAAGTCTCATTTGTCTTACAAATTCACCTTTTGCCATATTACCTTCTAATACGGCTCTGTACTTTTCTGTTACTGTTACTTGTCTCATTTTTTATAAATAATCAAATCCTTTAGTATGTGATGGTCGTTTAGGACGACTAACCTGTTTGAAACCTAACTTAGTTAAAGTTTTTTTAGCTCTTGTTGCTTTACCGAAAGCTGCAGGTGTTGCATAATTCATCCCATCTCCGGGAGTAAATGTAGCTGTTCCTCCAGTTACGTTAGCTTCATCTAATTCTTGCATTACTTCTCTAACTAACTCCTTTAGTTTAGAACGGGTCATAATTTACTTAACTCGTTGACTAGTTCGTAATACTGCATTAAATTTACTAGATGAGTATCGTTTACTTTTTCAGTAGATTTAAGAGGTTGAATGCTCTTAGATACTTCATCTAATTTAATCTTTATAATATCATCAGTTACTTTATCTCCTAGTTTTTTTACTTCTTCAGAGATCTTTTTTAATTCTTTATTTACTAATGTAAATAATTTTTTACTAGAATTAACTGATGTAATAAATTCTTTTAAAATATTCTTTTGTTCTGGTAATAAGTCTATGTATTTCTCATTAAACTTTTCTAATAGAATTTTAAACGTTAAAAGCTTTAAATCCTTATCATACTTACCGTATTGCTCAATAAGAGAATCTTTTACATCTTCTTCATTTTGTTTCTTAGATGTTAAATGCTCTAATAGAGTTGTTTTATTATTAATTAAAAAGCTAGGGTCAACTATATTAGAATTATTCTGTGCTTCTAATAAACAGTATAGAGACGCTAATGCTTTATAATCTCTTACATCAACAGTAAAAAATTCGTCGATGTTATATTTTTCTTTTATTTCTGATATCAAAGCATACTTTTGTTCTTTAAGTAATTTTTGATTAAATTTTCTAGATACCTCTGTAATAGTAGAAATGATCGTTTCTGCTTTAGCTTGAGATACAGAATTGTTTTTAACTACAAATTCGTATAGCTTGTATTCTTTAGCTAGAGTAGTTTTACCGCTATAGTACTTTTTTAATATTTGAATAGCACTTGACTCTTTATTTTCAAGTACGTCTGCTGCGATTTGCTTTACAAGCAGCTCATATATCAAACCAGTATTGCGATACTTTGAATGTTTTATCCTCATTGTATACGTTTACTATATATAAATATGTATTAATTCTCTAAATCTTTAATATTGTCTTCGCTTAACATCTTTGCTTCTTTAGCAGAAGATTTTTTAAATACAATATCTTTAAAGAGTTCTTTGTTTCTAAGGTAGACTGTGTTTGTTTTTACATTTTCAGCTACTTTATCATTATCGGAGTCAAATCCACCGTGCATTCCATGTACTCCTAGAGGATCACGACCTCCTATTGCATCGTTAGTTCCATATATAGATGCTTTTTCTGTTGGTCTTCCACCTTCTGGTCCAGGTTCTCCCCATTTAGGTGCTTCTTCATACCCTTGAGGTACTTCGTCTTGTCCAGCACCTTTTGCTGTTGGAGTAGCTCTTCTACCGTACATAGAAGCTAAATCGTGTGGTGTACCGTAAGTAGCACCAGACTTAGCAGGATCATTACCTTCCCCTTCTATTTGAGCTATTCTAAATGCTCTTTTAGAATCTTCTCTAACTAGGTCTCTCATTTCCATATACTTGTCTTCTGATAAATCAAATATCTTTTCATATATGTAATCTGAAGAGAAAAGCTTAGAGTCTTGCATTTGAGCAGCTAAATCTACCTTTTCTTTAAGTAAAGCTATTTTTTCTTGTTCAAATATAATTGAAGGTGTAGTTAACTTAATTTCGAAGTTAGTTAAGCTTTCACCAGAGAATCCTTGAGAGTATAAATGAACTAGAGCAATCTTAGTTAACTCTGATTCCATTATCTTTTGTATTCTTTCTACTGTTCTAGCAAATCTAATGTCTTCTGCTGCTAATGTAGCTTTACCTGATAATTCTCCTTCGTATCCAAAGTATGCTTTTGGAACCTTAAGAGCTGCAAACATCTTCTTTAATAGGTAATCAACGTCATTTGTACCGTCATAATCTAATCCCTTAGTAGTTTCAATTCTAGTAGAAGTATCACCTCCTCTTACAGGTAGATAGAAATCTTCCATCATATTCTGCATATTGAAACGTAAGTTGTATTGACCATCTTCTCCTACATATGGAGTCTTTTTCATCTGATTCATGGTCTTTTGCATGAATTGCTCTACTTCATTAGGTGGTACATTACCTACATTAATATAGAACATTCTTTTCTCAGGTGCTCTCATTATACGATGAATTAACATCGCATCTTCCATTAATGTTACTTGCTTGAAAATCTTTCTAGCAGGTTCTATATATGATCTACCGTAAGGTAAGTAAGCAGTATCTGAGATTAATCTAAAGTGAGCAACTTCGTAATTATCAAAGTCAACTACTCTTCTATCGTTCTTTCTCTTTGGTAAGTAGTTAGGGTGTTGAGAAGAAGCTAATCCATCAGGATCTAATTGAAATATTACTTTTGCAGGATTCTCAGGATCTTCACCTTCTCTTCTTACCATATGATATACAGTATAAGGTAGTACATTATAGATACCGAATTTTTCAGATATCTCTAATTTTAAGAAAAAGTCACCATACTTACACATTTGACGTGTCCATGACCATAGGTTAAATTCTATGTTTAGAACGTCATAAAATAAATTATATAGTACTCTTTGTATGTTTTCGTCAGAGGATTGAATTTGTAGAATCTCTCCTTGATCATTCTTAACTGTAGCTTCATCAGCTATAATATCTAGAGTAGAAGCAATTAATGGATCAGTGTCCATTGCCTCATAATCTGAGTATAATTGTATTCTTAACGTTTGATAGTTAAGATTAGGGTTAAAAATATTCTTGTTGTTATAGATATAAAGTCTACTAAATCTATCTACTAAAGAGTTAGTTTGGTATCTACCAGTTGTCTGTATCTGATTTACATCAGCTATCTTTAGCTCTCTACCGCCTACATTTCTAACAACTATATCGTTAGAAAATAATCTTCGTAGTCTGCCAAATAAGGATTTGTCCGCCATTAATGTACGTTTTTAATAAATAGTCTATTTTAATAACCAGGAGATATCTTCTTCGCCTCCAGGTGTCTTTATAAGATACGGATTATCTGTCGGCTTTCCAACTTTCATCACAGCTTGGTTTCTAGAATTAAGGTTAGAAAAAGAAGATAATGAAGCTCTTGCTAGGTCCATACCTTGTTGTCTGAGTCTTAAAGCAGTATCTCTTACATATAAAGCTGTACCGAAACACATTATTAAGTCATCATTATATCTATCTTGTGCTTGAGCCTTTCCATTTTTCCATATGAATACTCTCATCTCACTTAATAGTCTCTTAGATTGAATCAAAACACCTTTATCTCTAACGTATTCGATCATCTTAGCTATAACTAGTGGTCTAGTTTTAGATGACATAGTAAAACCAGGAACAAGTTTATCTCTTTCAAACTTAGTCATATACGATTCTACAGTGTCTCTATTGTTAGTTGGACTGTAATATAGGTTTCTATATTCTCTTTCCATTATTTGTTCAATGGTAGCCCAACCAATATTTGCGTTTTCTACTACTAAAAGTGCATCATTATACTCAGCTGCTACTCCTACTAGTATATTTCCAAAATCTTTAGGTGATATCTTACCTTTATATTCTCCTACTTGATTACATTCTTCTATATCAAATATATGGAATGCTGAGTAATCCGTAGCATCTCCTCTCGCTACATCCGCTACAACCATATACGATTTACTATAGTCAACTCCTTCCCATATCCATAAATTACTATCAACTCCTCTTTTCTCCATAGGATCTTTTTGATAAGTCTCATCATAGAAGGTCATATCTTCTGGTTCAAATACTGTATCACCTGAGGATAAGAAGTCACAGTCACATTCCTGTCCTGCCATTCTAGGTCCTAAATCTCTATCTTGTTGTTGTCTCCACTCTTCGTTTCTTTCCGGATGTACTGTCCATGGTAATTTTATAGGTAAGAAACTATTCTCTCCTGTTTCAGCTTTTTCCCATGTTTGATGGAACCAGTTACCTATACCGTTAGGAGTAGATAAAGCCATACATTGTCCACCAGTTGCTAGTGTTTGTTGTGCAGCAGCAAATGTTTCTTCAATGTTATCAATGAAAGCAGCTTCATCTATTACTAGCAAAGATACCGCTTCCGATCTAGCAGCATCAGCGTTAGAAGACTTAGCTTGTATCTTAGAGCCGTTCTTAAGTCTTAAAGATAGTTTATTCTTTTCTACTGATCTCAATCTTAGCCACTTTGGTAGTTGGTCATACATAAAGATAACCTTTGTTACCAAGTTACGAGCAGTAGCTTGAGTGGTTGCTAATGCTAAAACGTTTTTATCTTTATGAAATATCATTAACCAGAGACTGTATGCTGAAGATAAGGTAGATATTCCTAGCTGTCTTGATTTAAGAGTAATTAAGTATTGTTGGTCTTTGAAGTGTTCTAATACTTTTTCCTGAAATGGATATAAGTTAAAAAGAATACGTCCACGAGTAGGGTGCTGTATATAACAGTACTTCTTCATGAAGTAGATAGGATCTCTAGCGCACTTTAAGTATTCTTGTGCTACTATCTTTTTAATATTTTGTGCCATAACTATTTAGAAAGCATAGGACCATTGAGGGTGTCCGTCTTTCATATTTATTTTTATACTGTTTCCAAGTAATCCTATGATAGTAGTGGAAGGTATTTTAATAAAATTACCAGATTTATCATTGAGAAATAATATTTCATCGAATTTTTCTGATTCTATATATAACTTTACAAAACGTTTGCAAAATTCTAATTCATACCCATCTGCATTAATGCTGTTACCTTCTTTAAAATTTTTTAATTGCAAGCCAGATAAATCTACACCTACGAATACTCTATTTATTGCTTCATCTGCTACTTCTATTACCTTGTCTATAAGTTCAGGATTTTCTTTCATAGCATAATCTAAAACTAAATTAATTCTATGAAATACTCTTTTCCCAGATACTGAAGATACATTAATGGGAGTGCTGAGTAGGTTATTTACTTTTTCTACAAAATATTTTGTGAATACAAAGTTTGCATTTTTACTAAAAGGTACTTTTTGACCAGCAGGTCTTGCAGCACTATTTTTTACTTCTATAGTTTTACCTCCTCCTGTTATATCTCCATGTGGAGCATCTGTTTTTACATCAGAAATTAAAGTGCCAAGATATATTTCTCCTTTCCCTGTTGCTACATTTCCCATGGATGGCTTTTTATCCATCAAGTATTTTAAAGTTTCTTGTGAAAATTTGCCAGCAAACATTTTATATAGGTTTCCTGATTTACCAAGTGATTCGTAGTTTGGGAGTTTATTTAATAGAGCGTGATAGTTTTGTATATCTCCGTTATCTATCAATTCATTGTATATGTACTTTGATATTGCTGATATAGCTTTTCCTTTTGAGTTAAGATGGTTCATAATATCATCCCTGTACGCTATAGATGAAACTCGATTGAGTATTCCTTTAAGTTGTTCGGGAGTAAATTCACCATTTTGGATAGTTTTAATCAATTCATCTTTTGAAACTTCACCGTCTGTGTCTATTAACTCTAAAAGTAACAGACCTAATACAGTTTTATCTTCTTTACTATCCATTGAGGGAGTACCTGTTTTAGATCTCCATGCCCATTCAGTATATAGTTTATTTACTACGTTCATATTATGCGTCTGGTTCTTCACCTGCTTCGAAGTCTACAGGTTCATCAGATAAATCAGCTCCACCTACGTCATCTGCTCCTAAATCATCACCTCCGAGGTCATCTCCTCCTGTATCTGCTCCTCCTTCATCACCGGGAAAGTCGCCTCCACCTCCACCACCGCCGCCGGTGTCAATGTCTGCTGGTTCTCCTTCACCTGCTCCGCTCATTGGTGCTTCTCTGTATAGTACTTCTAATTTATCTAATGCTTGTTGGTATTCTGATATGTTACTTAGGTAATACCTTTTACCTAGTATAGTTGCTTGAAAGCCTTCGCCCATCCATTTTAAGATATAGTCTTGGCCGTTCTTTAAGTTAACTCTAAAAGAGCTAGGACGAGGTGATACCCAGTCAATACTCTCTACAAAGTCTTTAAAGTCTTCTGTTTGTAATTTTATAATAGCTGCTTTAACTGTAGGAAACTTACCTAATATTTTATCAGTAGCATCTTCTAATACAGTTTCTTCAGGAGCATCCATGTCAGGAGTTTCTTCTGGTGTTGGTTCTTCATCACCTTCAGCTTCATTCTGAGCTATCATTGGTCTGATTTGATCTTGAGATATAAAATGATCTTTATCGTCTACATTATATTCAGGTTTACTTAAACCAGGGTTATCAGACTTTTCATCTTTATCATAATCCTCTAATTCGTCTAATAGACTCTCTTTAAGAACTTCTTCGTACGCCTCTAGAATAATATTTTCTAATTTAGCTTTGTTCATCTTACTTCTTTTTCTTTTTATATCCTTTATGCCAGTGTTCATTAGATGTTTTAATCTCTAATTCACTAACTGGTATATCTTCTACTGTTTTGCCGCTTTCAAATAAAACGTCGTAATGAGTAACTACATGTTTCTCTCCTTCTTTTACTAAAGTGTGTTTTTCTGGTATACAATCACCTTTCCCGTATTTCTCATGTACTACTTTAGCAGCACAATCGTGAGCAAATCCAGGTCCAGCTTCTTTTACTATTTCACTACCTTTAATTCTACTATGTGCTATTCCGTATACATCTCCATTTCCGAAATCTACGGTAGCTTGAGTATCTGATATTTTGATTACTTTTCCTTTTTTACCGTCTTTAGTAAGTACGTCTCCTACTTTGACTTCTTGTAATGGATTTTCTGCATCTTGTCCTTGATATTTAGTATCTTTAAATACTTTTGATGACTTAGCTAGTCCTGCAACAAATCTTTTAAGTAGTCTACCTGGTACGTGTATGTATCTAGCATCAGCTCCATAACCTGAATATTTTTCAGTTATCTGTATTCCACTATTAGTTCTTGTGAATTGAAAATCTTTATCTATATGTAAGTCTGTTCCTTCGTATAAATCACTTTCTCCTTCTTCCATGTAATCTTCTAGATTCTTATCGACTGGTAATTGAAACTTATCTGCTAAAGCTAATACTATTTCTGCTGCTGCATCTCTTTCTGATATATCATCATTGTTAGACATATTTTGTACAGCTTTTAATACATCATCAAAATCTCCTCTACCTTCATCTAGTTCTTGATCTCTACCTGTTCCTGCTATTTTATCATCTTGTTTAGCTAATAGCTCTTTATACTTAGCGTTTATTTGTTTTACTTTTTTAATAAACTTAATTCTCTTAGGATCATCTTGAGGTAATTTATTCATAGAAGGAGCTAAATCCTTGATAAATTTTCTGCCTTGAATAATCTTATCCATCTCAGAATTCTCTTCTAATTGAAAATCATCAATATCTGAATATAATACTTCATGTTCTCCTCCATCTTGATCTACTGCAAATACAGAGTAATCACCCCACATATCAGCATTATCGTCATTGCCATTTTTAGGATTATAGATAATTAAATACTTATCATCATGAGTTCTAATCATAGCATCGTCTGCTTGTCCTAAGTATGCTAATAGTTTTTCTTTTGAGTACTCTTCAGCTATATCCTCTTCTTTAATGCCTTTTTCTTTAGCAATTAAATTTTGAATAGCTATAATTTTATCTTTTTCTGGATGATTTTCTAATCTATCAGCTTCTTTAGCATCAGAATATTCTTTATCGTTCATTTCTTGCATTTGTTTAAAATATTTTGTCATCTCGTTTTTAACAAGCTCTGTGTTTATAAAAGGTTCTCCAGAAGGTTTAACTCCTACATCAGAAAGAACTATATCTTCACCGTCTGCTAAAAATATTAGTTCGTTTCCTTCTATTTGAAACCTGTATGAAACTTCAGCATCGTTTTTATATATAATATGTACTGTAAAAGCTTCTGGTATATTAGGAGATAGAGCTGATGAAAATACTTTTTTAATTTTAGCTCCTGATACTTCATCTCCTGAAGAATGTACTGCTTGTACAATTGCTTTACCGGCTTTACTAGCTATGATAGAAAGATGTTCTTTACTTAATTTTACGTTTTCTTCTTCATCCATATTAGATTTAGATATCTTTTGACCTTTATCTTCTTTATAGTAGTCTGGATCTTCGTAATAATCATCTTCTTCTCTTCTACGTTTTTCGTAATCTGTTACGTGATCGTCGTCTCTATCGTTATAACCTTCGTTTGTTCCTTTTATTTTTGCTATTGCAGCATCTATCTTATTAAGCATATCTCCATACTTATCTGCTATTGGACCTCCTTCTGGTTCAGCTTCCTGCTCCATATCTCTCATTACCTGGTCTCTTTTAGTTTGAAGTTTAGATAATATAGCTGTCTTTTTACCAGAATGTCTTTCACCTCCTTTAACGATACCTTTCTTTCTACCTATTTTAGTTTTAAGAGCTCTTAATTTCATAAGAACAGGATCGTTAATATCTTTAGTTTCGTCTAAATCGTGGCTTTTATCTACAACAGAAATACCATTAGCTTCTAAATCCATAGATAAGTCGTATATAAACTCTGCTGGATCTGAGTCAGGGTTATAGTGATCGTGATCAGTAGTTGCTGATGTAAAGTTAAAGTATACAATTACATTTCCGTCTCCATCATCATCGACTATGTCAGTACTTACGTACTCACTGTCTATATTTTGATCTATAACTTGTATAGCTTTTTTGTAATCTTTTCTAGATACTTTTATATAAGTTGTTTGATGTGGACCTTCTTTTGTAAGTTGTACATTAACTCCTTTCTTAGCTAATTTCTCAGCTTCTTCAGAGTCTTTAGTAACTACCATTCCTGCTTCTTGTTCTTTTAATTGATTCTCAAGAGATTCCTTGAGTAATTCTAATTTATTGACTGTTTTCGGATCTTTATTTTTAAGAGTACCGTCTTTCATACATTTAAGAGTGTATTCGCATTTAGATAATCGGTCTTTGATTTCTTGATATGTCATAATATACGTATATAAATAAATAGATTAGTTATCCCAAATAACGTTTTTGAACTTTTCTGGGGATAAACCAAAGTAATCAGTTCTCCATTTAGTTTGTTCAAAAAAATCTAGATGAAACCAATCATCTTTTTTTCTCCATAGAACTTTAGCTACATCATCCCAATCTAATTTAAGAAGAAATTCTTCAATTTCCAACTTTTTCTCTATAACTAGTTCATAATCAAAAGAATCCCATTCATAATGAAATACTTCAAATACTGCATCAGGAGAAACATAATCGATAGATATGTCTATTCCCCATTTAGGTTTCATTTTTATTAACTTATATAACATTGGATTATAAGGTGCTACAGCGTAAAGCTGTTCTAATGCGTTAGAGCTGAATCCTTTTCTTTCAAATATGTCTGAATGATTTATATGAGCACCATCTCTTTTATCCCATAACATCCAATCGTATCTCATACAATCTTCATGTCTTCTTTCTATTGTTTGATATCCGTTATAACCTAGGAAAGCTTGTTCAGCTTTAGTTAAATGGTATCCATTTTGATCAAATAGGTCAACAGAATTAGGATCTTTAAGTGTTTTGATATCTTCAGTAGGGTCTAAGAAATTAGGCTCCCTATGTAGTGTGGTATTTGCTATTTTCATTTCTTACCACCTTTCATATTAGCACACCAGTGGTACATTTTAGCTTTTTCACCAGATGCATTCTTAGCTTTCTTTCGAAGATCTGTAACAGAACCTTTACAACTAGCACCAGACTTTTTTACACGGCCGGGTCTTGACTTACCTTTCTTCTTTCCATCTTTGAAGTTTTCGGAAGCAAGTAATTCCCCAATCATCTGTGCTAATGTAAGTCTAGTCATTTTCTTTTAGCAAGTTCTTTTAGTATAATACTTTTTTTTCTTTTGTAGTCTGAGTTTTCTAATAACTTTTCTAAATCTTCTGTAGATGTCATGGCTGGTGTGTAATGTTTCCAAGCCCATTTTTTTGTCATTTTGCCTCTGGCATCTCTGACATACTCTTTTGATGAAGGTTTTAATTTTGCTGGCATTATTTCTTTTTCCAAATTTCGCCTCTTCTACAACGAACAACTGCCCCGGAGGCGTATGCTGATGGCCAGGTGTCATATTTTGATTTTGCTAGTCTAGTACATCTATCATCTTTTTCCATGATAGTATTTTCATTAGTAGCTTCGTATATAGTACCTACTACTAAGTTTTTAAGGTCTTCTAATGTCATTCCTTCTTTTAACTTATTACCAGCTTTCTTAGCATCTTTATATGCATTAGAATTTTTATGAGAAGATTTCTTTCCTGCTTTTTTCTTAGCATTAATGTTAGCCCAAAGGCTTTCTTTTTTAACTTTTGCTTTTTTAGTATTTTTCACGACTGTTTTTCCTTTACTACCTGCTTTCTTTTTCTTTGCTGCAGTAGCGGCTCTTTGGCCTTTTGTTAAACTTTGTGCTTTAGCTTTTGGTAAGCATCTATCAGGGTTCTTTTTATTTTTAGAAGTACCACAGTCGCCTGCTATTTTACCAGAAGAAGAGATGCGAACCCACTTCTCTTTTTTAAACCAGTCTCTTAAAGACTCTACTGTAATATTTTTAATTTGTTCGTTAGTCATATTATCCTTCAGCATGCATCATAAACATTCTTATGATAATAGCTGCTATGATACCGAATATAATCCAAAGTGCTCTAGTAACTCCTTCTTTCCAGAGTTTGATAGATTCTACTTCTGCTAATTTAGCTTCAAAATCTTTTTGATTAGCCTGAAGAAGTGTTCTGTATTCAGTATTTTTGTTAGTGTTTACAATGACTCCATTGTCAGGATTAAGAATAGAATATTTCATTTCTGAAATATCATCTTTAAGGTCTGCCATGTCAGATTGCATCTGTTTTAATTCTCCATTAGGCATATGTCCTTTGATATGCTTAATTTCTTTGAGTACTGATTCTAAAATATCTTTTTGAGTCACTGTGGTTGTTTTTTATATAAATATCAACTAATATGCTTACGCATCATAGTAGTAAAGTCTTTAAGGTCTTTAAGTATCTTTTCTTTGGTTTCTTTATTCATACCTCCCCAGTCTTCTACTACTCCTTGTTCAGTGACAAAGGTATGGTTATCGTTAACTGAGTCTAGTACCCATCTTTCAATATCGTCGACAAATTCTTTTGCATTACCGTGAATCATTTTCTTTTCATATGCTTCATATAGTCCTGCTTGTTTTAAAGAGTCTTCATATTCTACAGTACAGGGATCAAAACAAAAACCATGTACCTTGTACATCTTTTTAGCCAACCAATGTTCCATTGAACCGTTACATTTAGGACACCTTAAAGGCATTCTCAATGCTTTCTTAGCATCGTCTAGTTTTGTAATATTCTGTCTAAGACCGTTTTTTATGGTCCACTGTTTACCGCTCTCTTCCCATATATCTCCTTCTTTATGTTTACTGCGTACTTTTTTATATCCAGCTTGTATTTTTGTACCAGAGGTAAAGTCCTTATTAACTAAGTTTCTTACTCTCTTTACATCGCTTTCTTTAAAATCTTTCTTTAGTAATGTTTCTTTACTCATAACCTAACTCTTTTAACCCGTTGAGTGCATCAGTAATATCTCCTTTTCTTACTCTAAAAGCTATACCTCCTGCTGCTTCCCATTCTTCTATATTTGATTTTTTATCGTCTATTAATATACTATTTTCATTTGCATATCTCTGCTTATCTTTTGAGTATGCCATTATTACTTTTGGTTTAGGATTAAGATTATTCTTAGCCCATAATTGTTTACCTAACCTTGAAGCGTTATCTCTAGAGGGAGACGTTAATAAGTCTGGATTGTATGGTTGTATAAAATTCCATAGATCTTTACCTCTAGGCATCCAGTCCATTCCTACCCAAAATCTAACTCCTATCTTTACATCGATAAGGTGCCAAAATTGTTTTATACCATATTCTTTTTCGTACTCTTGAGGATGTTTTCCTGTAAAGTGTTCAAACCTACTTTCAAAGTTTGTTAATACTCCGTCCATATCACAATATATCTTATATGGAGGTTTTTGTTTTTCTTCTTTGATTGGATATGCATCCAATAATTCTACAATACTATTTTTCATAACCTTTATTTATTTTTTATTCCATCTTCCCAATTACGGAAAGTTATATTACCTACTGTATAGGCTTCTTTTTCTATCTCTACTAATTCATCGTCTTCGTTAGTATTAGTGGTACCGTATGTTTTTAATCTACCTTCTACGTTTTGAATGTGATGAACCATTTCATGAGTAAAAGATCTAAGTACATCTTTAGGGTGTCTACCTTCAGTATAAAGTACTACTTCTTTTATTTCTGGATTATAGTAAGCAGTTCTACCGAATACGCTAGCTGCTTCTCCTAAATCTCTCTTAAGTTTTATTTCAGGTAGTGGAGTAATATTCATGTTTTGATCTAACATATACTCTAATATAGATCCCATAAATGGAGTATAGTCAAAGCTAGGACTACTATATTCGTCTTCAACAGTAATTCTAATATGATCCTGCATGAATTTTACTTTAACATTATCACTACCAATTTGTCCTTTTACTCTTTTATATAAGGTAATTAAATGAGCTTTATCTTTAGATCTAATCATAGATTGAGGAGCAACAGGAGTACCTGTACTTTCTTCAATGGTTTCTTTATCAGCAACAAAGATCTCTGTAAGTACATCTTCTAGTTTTTCTTTCATTTGCTCTGATACGATAGTTGATTTTAACATGTTAAGTATTTTTAAAATTTCTTCTGATGAGAGTTTTTTAGGAAAAAAGTCTCTTATTATGTCTAGGTTACCACTTAAAATAGCTTTTCTAAAATTAGTTGCTCTAATCTCTCTACTTTCTTTTGACGTAACTGCTAAACCTTTTACATTAGGCGTTTTTTTAAATGTTGATATTCTTCTTAAGTCAACAAAATCTTCTTCTCCTCTTACTCCCGTAACAGCATAAAATTCTTGATCAGGATTATTAGCTGCGTAATCTCTAGCATCAAGCATAGGATTCTTTTCACTTGTAATTATCTCTAAATTAGGAATATATTTTTGATATATCTTCCATATAGCTTCTGATTGTAATTGATTAATTCCGTTTCTTTCTCCTGCTCCTATAAATACTACTACTTTATCTACTTTAACACTGCTGTCTGAATCTTTATTAAGTGTAGATGGTCCAGCATCTTTATAGTTATCAATAGAATATATCTTACCCTGCATACCGTTCAATAAGCTTAACGCTATTTCGAAATGACCTCTATGAGGTGGTTTATATGCTCCCGGGTAAAGTGCTATCATGCTAAGAATGCTTGTAATTTAGTATCTATTTCTCTTGGTGAACTACTTACTAGCTTTTGATTGAAGATAGGACTGTATAATAGTTCTGCTATATTTTCTAATACATCGTCGTATCGTTGAGCAGATCTCTCTTTGTTAGTTCTTATACTTTTAAGCTTTTTAGTCATCTTATCATCTCCAGGTCCAGTTCCATTCTTTTCGTACCAATCACTAAAGTATTTTTTAAGTCCTCTATCTTCACTATAATTATCTCTATCGTAATCCATATGAGAAGTAGCTTTTTCAAACTCTTGCTGTAATTCAGCAGAAAGCTCAATAGGTGATCTAAAGCTTGAAGCTCCTATATCATTTGCTTCAGAATATTTAGTTAAGTAGTCTTTGATACCTTCTTTACCGTTTTTAGCAGCAGTATCAAATGCTTTTATATCATCTTCAAACTCTTTTCTAATATTAACAAACAGAGAAAAGTTACCCTTAGTCATTTTTATATAATCATCTATCAACTGGTAAACATTTCTCCAAGTTGAAAATACTGCAGAAGCAGGTACATTTCTTTCTCTTTGAAAGTTAGATATATAAGCTTGCATTGGATGTGTATAAACCATCACAATATAGACTTTGTACTTAGAAGCAATCATCTCTTTTACCTTCTTAGGGTTAGAGAGAGTAGTATCCCAAACAAACGATTGTCTATTTGATATTAACTCTGCTGCTTCCTTGTCTGCTGCTATTGTTCCCGGAGTTAGCTTTTGGTAGGCTGGATGATCTGGATCCTCTATATACTTGTCTGGGTTGACTAGGTGCAGTGAATCTAGATTTAACTGGTTGAGAAGGTACGACTTCCCTGCTCCAGCTCCTCCCGCCATTACTACTGCCTTCGGGCCTTCCGTAGCTTCTAGGATTAGTTCTGATAGTTTTATCATTGTTAAACTTATTTGGATTATTATATTCTCTTATTATTATATTTTTATTTCCGCCTTTTAAAATATTGACAGAGTTTCTTAATTTATCTTCTCTTACTTCAGGTCTATTATATACCCTTACGTTACTATTATTATTAGCGATAGCTCTAGTTCTAACTCTATTTTTTATCTCTCTATCTTTAATGTCTCTTTGAGTACTCTGTCTGTAATTATTCATATGAGCCATAGAAGGTCTATTCCATAAGTGAAAATTACTATAGTACGGATCGTAACTATTCCATCCCCATCGTCTAAACCTATATGGATCCCAATGATTAAATGTACCAAAGTTAAAATTGAAGTTCCAGTCAAACCAGAAGTCATATCTGTTTACATATAAGTCCCAAGGAGTAATATTTCTATTGTACTTCCATAAAAAGTTTCTATTATAAAAAGAATAATACCAACGTAAGTCTTGCTGTTTAGCAAACTGAGAGTAATTCCATCTAAACTTACTATCATTATTAAACTTTCTGTATAGTGATGTTTCACTATCGATCACATCTACTAAGATACCTTCCTGGGTAACTATAGGAGAATGATTAAGCGTGGCTAATTTAAAGTTAGCACAGCTAGTTACTAAAAATAATGCAAGTATAAATGTTATCTTTTTCATATAAATGGTTTATTATAAATAGTTAAACTTTTATAGTAGTAGGGTAACTATTGTATATTGGTTCGGTATTAGGGTTTTCAAGTTGATATAACTCGTATATATTCTGAAATAATTTAAAGTTCTTTTCAATATCATCTACTTGGATTACTTTCCATCCTTTACCTTGCATCACACCTTTCTGTTTACTAGGTCCTCTACATTTAGCTTTTAACCATATGATACCTGTTCTTTCTATCTTTACTCCTCTACTCTCTTCTAATCCTTTAGCATAAGAAGCTAACTGTAAATCATATGACTTATGAATACTGTTAGAGGTTTTAAGGTCTAGAAGCCAAACCTCTCCTTTTATTTTACATACTATATCAGCAGTACCGGCAAACTTATACTTATCAGACCATACAAATTGCTCTGATGATATAAGTTCTGGTTTATATTCTTTCCAAAACTCTGCAAATTTTAATATCATCTCCCATACTATCTGAGAGTATTTTGCATTACCGTAATCATCCATCCAGGAGATTTCTTCTCCTTCTACTAACTTCTCAGCAGCTTCATGTACCTGGGTACCTTCTTTACCTGCTCGTCTCATAATAAGATCAGCGTTATGCCCAACGTCTTTGAGCCATGACTCGAAAAACTTATTCTTGGGCATATACTGGAGTATTGTAGTTACGGATGGGTAGTATACTCCTTCGCTTCTCTTGTAAACTCTCCTATCAAGAAAGTTTATTTGCTTTAACTCTGGATTGAAGTCCAGTCTTTTTTTCTCATTCTGTTTAAGAATGTTCATTCCTTGTTTAATCATAAATCTAATTTGTGTACCATAAGGTTAGATAGGTCTAACTCTTGCGCTTGTTGTACATGTTTAGTGAAAGCTTTAAATCCCATTTCGGAAGGATCTTTGTCTTTCATCTCTATAAGGTAAACTCTTTTACCTTGGTTTAATAATTGTTCGGATATTTGTAGTGCTCTATTTCTTGCATCTGCATCTAAAGCAACGTAGATATCAGAGCATGAGCTTATAAGTAATTTTTTATATAATGCTTTAGCCATGTTTTTACCAAGTAGAGGTATAGCGTTACGTCTTATAGCAATAGCATCAAAGACTCCTTCACAAAGTATTACAGGTGTTTGCCAGTTAATAAGGTTTTCAAAAAAGACTATGTCTTTAGATGCTTCAGGGTTCTTGTACTTAAAGTAGTTTCCATCGTAAGTTCTCGCAATAAAAAAGTTGAGTTGATTGGATTCAGAATAACTTGGAATAATAATTCGTCCTCCATATTCTCCAGATGTGCAGTACCCAATTTGGTATTTAATAAAATCATTGTCGATAAGTCCTCTGTCATATAAGTATTTCTTTACATTATTAGCGATAACGGACGTCTGAGAAGCTTCTGATAATGGTTTATACTCGTCAGGTAGCTTTATAATAGATAGTCCTTTATATTCTATTTGTGTTCCTTTAGGTAAGTATTTAAGTATTTCAGCTGATTGACTTTTAGATGTCTTGAGTTGATAGAGTAAAGACCTTATTGTAGTCCCTTTAGTTTCACATACCCAACATTCCCATGGATTTTTTCCATGTTCGTTAGTAGACATGTTGATTTCTAGCTTGGGTTTCCTGTGATTGCAGAAAGGGCAATGAAACGCAAAGTTGTCTCTAGCTCGTTTGTGGCTTTTGCCCAATATATTTTCAATTGAGCCTAGTAAAAATGTATAGTCCATAGATAGTCCGTAACCTATACATAAAGGTAAGAAAAATTATTCAGACTGCCAACTTATATCTCAGTAAGTTCGTCTATAGCAGATCGAACCGCTTTATTAAGTATATCAGTATTTTCTATGTCAATATACTCGTTTAGCTTTGTTGATATAGTTTCAGACAATAATTTAACGTCTTCCTCAGTCAGACTTAGAGATTTCTTAGTTACTACTTTCGTACTTTCTAAAATAACTTTTGCTAGTTTCATATTTTTAACTTATGTCCATTGCGTCGCTCCAAGATGCATTAATATCTTTGGATTGAAGCTGTTTTACAATTTTATCAAGCACTGATGTGTTTTCCATATCAATACTTTGAGGTAACTGATCTGATATATTGAGAGATCCTAATAGTTTATTAGCATCATCTAAATTTAATTTTCCTAATCTATTTCCTTGAGAATCGTCAACTTTTACAGAGTAAAAATCTCCTTGTTCAATGTATATAATATCTATATTACTGATACGGTCGTTTAACCCTTCAGTTACAGGTCCCCATGGAGCTATCCAATAATCGAATATGATATCTTTTAATTTCATTTTCTAACAATCGCAGCAGTCACAGTTACATGAAGTTCCGCAGCTACATACTTTACAGTTACATTTCATAGTTTATATACTTTTACTTTGAGATTACCAGAACCTTTTATAAGGCGGTGATAGGTCTCTTTTGGTATAAATAGTTTGTTTTCTGATAATACTTGAGGTATTTGGTTGTCTAGTTGGAACTCCCAGTCTGTTTTACCTATGGCTTGAACATACCTATCTTCTTTATCTCTATGCCATACTAATTCAAATGATGAAGTACTACTAGAGAACTCTCTTATAACATAACCTTCTTCTGTAATTTCAGAGTAAGGTCTACCAGTA
>Ga0208793_1000149_pt1 | contig 47357 bp, 68 predicted proteins | sample 17_taG_FD_184092 | JGI IMG/M metagenome (GOLD analysis project Ga0208793, IMG submission 184092) | Marine viral communities from the Subarctic Pacific Ocean - 17_ETSP_OMZ_AT15314 metaG (SPAdes) (version 2) | ecosystem: Environmental > Aquatic > Marine > Oceanic | place: Pacific Ocean | collected... | reverse complement strand
TTCCATCTCCTAATTTTCTTAATTCTCGCAATTCTAAATAGCCAGATGGTATGGTAATACTAGAATTAGAAATTGAAAAACTTTCTATACTTTCTAATGTTGGAACTCTTAATGTCTCATATACCATTGCCTCACCCATTTCAATAAATTGATCAATTTGGGTGTTAGTTAAATCTGTTCTGTTTAGCCAGTCCGCAATTGCTGTGCGTAATGTAGCCTGATTGTTAATGGTGGCCATGCAAATCTCCTAGTAATACATTAAATGAGGGTAATCTGTTTTTATAATTCTTTTGAACTTTCTCATTTCTTCTGGTTGTATATTTTTGTCGTGAATGTTTATACCGTATTTTGTCATAATATCTAATGCTATAGAATCAGGTACATTACAAAACGGTTTAAATCCCGTGTCTTTTTTTGAGAATTTATTATTTCTACTTAATTCTCTTTGGTGTTTAGCCCACTCCAAATGTGGTTCAATATCTTGGATAACTCTTATAGAATTTCCTTTTTCATGTGCAGTATAATCTTTAAACGAATACTTTTTATCCATAATTAATCCTTTAAAAAATAACCCCTAACTTTAAAAGAAAGGGGTTAATCACTTATTACGTTAGTGAAACGTCAATGATAATACCGTTACCAGATGGAGACTTAGCTTCCAAAGTAGTTTCGTGTACCATGTATGAACGCAGAGAGTCACCATCTTCGTTAATATCACGGAAGTGAATTGGACGAAGAGTTGACACTGACAACAATGAAGGATCATAAACAAATACTTCAGTATCAGCCATTAAGTAGTTGTGTACTAACTCAACATCACCAAAGTCTGACTCATATAAGTCAACTGATTGGCGTAACTTACCTTTCTCATCAATATTTCTACGAGTATTCATAGAAGAAGTATTGACTAGATTAGAGAAGTTTACTTTATTTGCTGTAGACATCATTACTCTAGATGGAGCCGCAGAAGTTTCACCGTTAATTTCACGAAGAACTTCATTAATGCTTGCCAGAGTAAATGGTGCAGCTGCTTTACCAGTACCTGCAGAAGATGCAACATCAGAACCATCACCAGCAGCTTGCGTTACTGTTAATGAGCCAGAAGTTACAGTTGCAACAGATTCTGCTACACCAGCATATGACTGATAACCACCCATCTTCCGAGCGTAAGCTTGAATGTTTCCAGACGCTGAACTACCTTGCGTGCCTTTAACTTGAGTAGAAACTAAAGTCTTCTCAATGTCACGCATGATTTCCTTACCACGCTTCTCAGTCTGATATTTGAATTCAGACTTACGTCCAGCCTTATCAACAGCTTCAAGAGTTCCAGAAACACGAATACCTTTAGTAAAGATTTGTGTTTTGTTATCAATCTTCTGTACAACAGGACCATCTGATTCTGCGAAGCTTGAACCTTCAACAGCAGCCTGCAAAGAAGCAGCAGCTAAAGTATCAGTTGACCATTCATGTGTTACGGCAGAAGCTTTGCTTTTACCGATAGACGACATAAATGGTGTCATATCTCTCGAAATATTCGAGATCCAATTTGCCAGGTCCTCACGTTGTGATCCCTGGGCCGAGTAACTGCCCGATATGGCAGTAGTACCAAATTTTGTAGCCATTTTAACTATCCTTATATTAAAACAGGGTGACTACCCAAACATATTATCGATAACATTATCAAAGAGAATTTTTTTATCATTCTCTGATCCTTTGCCTTTTTCAATCTTTTGCCTAGATAAATCAACCCTGTTTGCTTTTTTAGTTGATTTTGAAACAGGCTTTTTAGCTGAAACTCTTTTAACTGGAGCCTTCTTTCTTTTTACAGCCCCCTTAGAAGTTGTCTCAGATAATCTTCTAAATTTGTCCACAAATGCTACAACTGCTGGGTCAACCATATAGTCAACAAGCTGTTCAGGAAGTTTTTCATCTAAAGCAAACTTTCTATTGGCTTGTGCTACATCTTCTGACCAGTCTGAAATGTAGTTAGGTATAACCTTGTGAAAGTCTTCAACCTGTGAGTTAAATTGTTTCACTTGTTCTTCCCTAACTTTTTGTCCCATACTTTCCAACATCGTTTCTCTATTAGACCTACGTTGATTGTATTCCTGTGTTGCTTTGTTAAGTTGTCTTTCTAACTTTGAAGCATCATAGTCATCCTCATCATAAGCATCGTCAACCTTTTTCTCAAGGTTAGCTAAGATTCGTTTGTCTTTGTCATCTTGGTCTTGTAGTAGTTGCGCATTAATTTGGGCAAATATTTGAGCATCTGCTTTATAAGCATCTAACTCTTTTGCCTGTTTCGCAAGTTCATCCCCTTTCTTTGACTGATGTTGTTTAGTTTGATAATTGGCAATAAGCTCTTCCATAGTTACTTCACCTTCTTCACCATCAATCTTAACTGGTACAGTGAAATCCATATCAATTTCTTCTTCACCTTCTTCTGATTCATCAGTAGTATCTTCTTGGGTAGCGTCCTCAGACTCATCCTCATTTTCTACTTCTTCCTCTTCATTATCTCCCTCAACTTCATCAACTTCTTCAGCGTCCTCGTCAACAATGGGATCATCGTCTATGAGTTCTTCTGTTTCTTCGCTGCTTTCTTGGGTAGCTGTTTCTGGCTCTAAACCTAAAACTTCATCCGCTAAAGCATCAAAGTCAAAGTCCGAAACTTGCGACTCATCCGATTGGGTAGCTTCGCTTTTTTGTTCTGACATATAGTCTCCTAATTTTAGGAGGGTCTATCTAAACCCTCTCAATCATTCATCAAATAGTTCTTAAATAGAACCTCTTATTTTTTGGCTTTAGGTTTTTCTAAACTAAGCAAGTATCTCTTAGCTTCAACTAATTGAACTAAATCACCTGCTTGCATACTAAGTCCTCTACCTAACGCCATAGTGCTTATAGTGGCTTGAATACTAGATTCAACCCTCTCTAAGGCTTTTTTATTAACATCACTCATCATTCATCACCTTCAAGTTCACGAGCTTTATTATTTTTTGCAGTAATTGACCGCTCGATATTGTTCATTACTGCTCCCTGACTAATAGCTAACTTATAGATAAACTCTCTAGATTCTGTTTCAAAATGTTTAGTTTCTAACCATTGTCTAAACAAATCATTAAGAATATCTTCAGTTACCATTGTCATGGTATCTTTTATTTCATCACATTGATAACCTTTAGTCAAGGTTCTTTGTGCATTATCATAAACAGATACTTTTTTAGGTTTACCATCAGAGCCTTTTTTATAGTCCTGATGTCTTTTATATTTTTGTGTCATCTCTCTCTCATCATTATTGTTGATTTATTAATCCTGACTGTTGTGCCATCTGCATTGCTTGTTCTGGATTATCTATTGCAGCTTGAGCCATTTGAGATCCTTGCTCTTGAGCTTCTGCATTTTGTTTTTCTTCTTGTTCTGTATCTTGATATAATTCTTTAAAGTTTACAGGAATTTTACTAGGAATTTGTGCTCCTTCAGTTCCTTGTGCTTTAATAGCAATTTCAGCCCACTTACGATTTGACTCATCTTCGGCTTCCAATAATTGCCTTTTATTATCAATCTTCTTATTATCTACTTCAGCCTTTAAGAAACTAATATTTGCCTCGGCTGTTTTAGCATCAAGTTTGGCTTTCTCAAGTTCAACTTGTTTTGACTGTTCTGCCATTTGAGAAGCTTCTTGTTGTTTTTGTTGAATATGTTGTTGTGAGTCTTGGTCACTTGGGTCTGCTAAATATCTAGTAGGGTCTAATCCCATATTTGCTACAATATCGGTTGCTAAATTAAAAGCTGCCATAGGATTAATATATGGAGATGCTTCAGGATTCTCTGCCATCATAGGAAGTAATTCAGCAATCTGATTTAATTTAAATCCTGTATTCTGATTTGAATTCTCGCCAAGATTAGCTTGAATTTCTAAATCCATATTTGCAGGCATTGTTTGAAGCTCTTCTGTTGTTAATGACGCATACCCCTGTTCTGTTTTATAACGCATAGGATTTTTTAGATTGTTCTTCATTTCTCTAAGAACACCCCTGCACAAATCTTTAATTCCACTTTCTACAAACCTTCTAGCTATATGTTCAACACGAACCTGTGCAGCATTTTGAGCATTACCCATTTTGGTTTCAGAGTTACCTGAAACATAAAGAGTGTCATTTAAACCCATTGCTGTTTTAGTAAGACCAGTAGATTGCTCTTTTTGTAATCCTAAAAATTCTAACATTCCAGCTGTTCCTGGACTAATTGGCTCTGGCTGTAATTGTTGTATAGCACCATTTGGATTACCATTGGTAGCAATAATCTGTTTTGGTAAAGGATTTTGTAATGCTGAGAAGTCTACTACATTTGGATCTGCTAAAGTTCTACCATAGTTACCAAAATAAACATTCTCTACAAACCCCCTCATTATTGCAGTTGTTGCTTGTGTTTGTGGGCGAGCCATATCTAGTAAAGATAATCCGTAAAATTCATGAGGAATCTCAACTGGATTTAAAATTGCTATAGGTATATATGAAGCATCCTCCTCCTCAAGAATTGTATTGCCAGCTTTTATAACATGCTTTAATTCAGCAATGCCATCGCCATCACGATCTGACCTTATCCAGCACTCGACAACAGTAATAGAAATATTAGCCTCATCTTCTTCATCATCTGAGTTTATCCAATTATCTTGTCCTGCTGATTGCTTACGAGCATAGCTTTCTAATGACCATTCTGAATCTCTAAATGAAGACTCTTCTCCTAGTTCAGATAAATCCCCAGTAAAATCTGGCCAGTTCCTTCTAATATCAGAACGAGTCATATCTGTGACTAAACCTACAAATCTAGCTTCAGTAATTGATTCTGCATTTTTATCAATCAAGAATGATTCTGGCGGAATGTTTTTTATTTTTACTCCAGACTTGTCGATCTTTCGTCTTAATCTAACATTCTCATAAACAATAGAATTTCTATCTTCAAAGGCAAAATCTTCGTCATCTTGAATTTGTAAATCACCAACTATTTCTATATCTCTATCTGCTAAAATTTGATCTAAAACAACTTCTTGTATTTTTTCATACTCTTCAACTTCGTAATCAAAAATTTCTTCCCAGCCCCAGGTTAAAGCACTATTTCCGAAGACTACTGCACTCTTAATCCAGGTTTCTAGTTTAACCCAACCATCAGAATTAGAGTTGAATAAGCAGTAATTAACCACATCTGTAGCAATCTGGGAAGCTTTAATATGAGCTATTTCATTGCTATAAGGCGCAAATAGTGCTAATTTATTATTATCAAGTAACAGTTTTGTTAGTAATGCTGTATAACCTTCTGCTATTTCTGCAGAATCGGAAGAAACAATCTTGGATACGCCTTGTGGCTTTAAATCGCCTTTGGCCTCCAAACTCATTTCATAAACAGAGTTTTCCCTTCTTTTTGAAGCATCCGATGAACCCGTATAACCGCCAGAGGCGTTACGAATATTCCTGTCAATTGATTCAATTAACATGTCATCATCTATTTTTTCTATTGTATTTTTGCTCATTCGCTCGCTCGCTTATTAATTGCTAAGTGGTCCTTTTTTATTAATATTTTTCCAATATTCTATTTCCTTCCAAGGTTTGGAAAGAGGGGTTGTGTCTTCTACCCCAGCATCTTGTTGCCAATAATCTTTAATAGCTTCTAACCATGGCTGGTCTCCATCCCAGGATTGTTTGAACTGATAATACATGTTCATACCATTATTTGCTAATCCATGTAAAAAAGGGTTTTTTTTCCTATCAACATAATGATTCATAACTGTATTGGCTCCAGCTTTTCCTTTTATATAGTTAAACTGCTCTTCAGTTATTTCTCCCTTTTTTAAAGCTTCTCCTGCATAATGTTTATATCTACTATACTCATCCCATACTTCTTGTTCTGCTTCAGATCTTTGACCCTTATTGAGGTTACTATCATAGTCTGGCTTTTTAAAAGCATCATATCCTTTACTTAATCCGTGCCAAATTCCTATTTGACCAGGAGTTTTTTTTTCATTCCCCATAAATATCCTTTACAACCATTTTGTTTCGTCTTGTTGATATTGGGTGTTAATTTCTCCCCAACTAAAAGCCCTACTTGATAATGCGTTTCCATGTGTTCTATAAGCTTCACAAGTAATCGCTAAACTCATAACTATATCGTCATGATGTCCCACTGATGCCTCTGATTTACCTTGAGGCGTAATGATAAAGTTTCTTAGTTCTTCTATAGCTAATGCACTGGGAATTGCTATATCCTCATCTTCAATCATTCTTCTTAAGTTAGAAATAATTGGTGCCCTTGTTGCTGATGTTGTTTTAAAGCCTAAATGGTTAATACTATCAACTACAGTATTAGCAGTCTTTTTTTGTTGATATAAATTTGGATAATTCATACCATATAATTGCTGCACTGTTGCGACACCGATTGAATTTGCTTCTGGACATATTAATGCATTATTGTACCATCTTCCTAAATAAAATAAAATCCTTCCATACCTAACAGGGTCTGTTCTATTGCTTCTATAAATTGCAACAACTTCTCTGTCTTGCGTCATTACAGTTGCTACTGAATAATCTGCCTTCACACCTAAAGCTACGTCTGCCCCAATTAAATATTTTATTTTTCTACGAGGGGCTTGCCATACTAAAAGGCTACCCTCATTTGATTCATCGAATGCTGAATAAGCATCATTATATTCTCTTATTGATTCAGGATCTGAAGGGACATATTTATCTAAAGTCTCTTTGCTAAATACTGAACTACCAGATTGTAGAAATGATTCTTCAGCTGTAAATGGATATTCTTGTTTAAACATCGCAGTTGATGTTTCAGCAATCTTAATCCTACGCCAGTATATTTGATCATTATCCAAAACCCATTTTTCTTTTAGCTTTTCCTCATCTGGAGTAAGTTCTAAGTTGTCTGGAGATATTAATCTATACTCATCTTGTAAATACCACGGAACAAACAAAGGGGTGAAATTACCATCTCCCTTTTCTGCTTTGTTCCATAAATCATAATAAACACCTTGAGCACCATTTGAGGTGCTGTTTATAATTATTATGCTGCCTTTTGTTAATGCAACAGATTGAAACAAACCTGCCATTACCTTGTCGGCATTTTGAAAGAAAGCGGTTTCGTCACACAACAATGCTGTGTTAGTTGTTCCCCTTCCTGGGTTATCTGCACCTGCAGTGAATAATCTAAATTTAGAATCGTTGTTAGAGAAGACCATTTCTCTTTTATTAGACACCCCTAGCTTTGGCTTAATATTGTCGGGTAAGTTCTCCCAAAAGGTTTTAGACATGCTAAAAATACTTTCAGTAGTGGGTTTGTCTAAAGAGATAATAACCGCTCTAGTATTCTTATAAAATAGAGTTCTATGGAATATCAAAGCACTAGAGATTGTTGAAAATCCCGCCTGACGATACTTAGATATAATCATTCTTACATAACCTTTTTCTCTCATTTGTTTGTTATATTCTGTAATAACAGCCTCTTGAGCTTTGTTAATGTTTAATGATATCAATCCTTTGTCAGCGTCTTTAGGGTAGATCTTTAGTGCTTCTTCGATAAAGTCTCTAGGATTCCTTTTCCATCGCTTCCAAGTTTTTCTTTTTTCTAGTTCATCTAGTAACTCGTAAGCTTCGTAATCCTTTTTCATTTTAGTAATCTAACTTTTAAATCTTTTAAAAATTTTTTAACTAATGCAACTATATCTCTCAACAAGTTTTTCAGCTTTTGCATTTATCACCTCCTTACCCATTAACAATTTTAAATAATCTTTCTTTAATTTCGTTTGTGCTAATATCTTCTACAGGCTTAACTTTATTATTTTCTTTTGCATCCATCGTAGGCTCGATATATTTGTTTGCCTCTTTGACACATTCTAAAGCAATTTTTAAACCAGTCATAGTATCTTCTCTTAATGCTTTTTCTGCAATAGCTGCTAACATCTCTCCATTGCTCATTAATCGATCATTTAATTCAGCAAATGCTTCTGCAACAGTTGCTCCTGTATTTTTAATTTTGTTTTTTGAACCTAAAGGCCTGCCGTTTGGATTCCCCGACACCCCTGGCTTAAATCTATGTTCCTTTCCTTTTTCCATTAAATTCTCTAAAGCCGCTTTTTCTGCTTTTGTTTTTTCCCTTCCGAATTTTTGTTTTGCCATCAATCTTTCCTCTGTTGATAAATTCATCCATTTCCCACCAAGTAGTTTTATGTATAGGCATAGGTTTAATTTTTATATTTGCTTTTAGTCTCTTCTAGGAGAAATTCAATTTCGGTATATTCTAGTAATGCCATTACAGATGCATGTGCTGTTTCTAATGAAGAATCTTTCGATAACAACATTAAACTTGCAATATACATTTCCTTGTATTCATCATCTGAAATTTCTTCTAGATTTAACATATACAACTCCCTTTATTGCTTAGATGTAAAACAACCCCCCGATTAAAGGGGGTTATTATTTTATCTAATTAACACCACAATAAGTAAAGCTACAGCAAGTAATATAGCAAACATACTTATTTAATCTTTACTTTTTTTACTTTACTTTCAGGCTGGTCTAGCTCCATATCTATGGTAAGAACTCCATCCTTGAACTTGGCGTTAAATACTTTAAGGTAATCAGCTAAAGCCCATTGTCTTGTGAATGCTCTCTGTGCTATACCTTTATAAACAAAACCACCTTCCTCTTCATCAGAATTATTTCCAGAAATTTTTAGAGTGTTGTCTTTAACTTCCACATCTAAGTCAACTTTATTGAAACCAGCTAATGCCATCTCAAGTTGATATTTATTTCCTTCTGTTTTTCTTATATTGTACGGTGGATATTTTGGTACTTCAAAACGTGTAAGATCAGATAGTTGTTCAAATACATCATCGAATCCTACAGTTAAATTTTTAAACGGGTCAAACATTGTTAAGTCTTGCATACTCATTCTCCTATTATTAAGCGAGTTATTAAAAATGAGGTTCTCTTAATTGAGCAACCTCGGTTGTTGGAACACCCTAGTAAAAAAAGCATTCCATGTTTATTATATCCTGAATCTGTGAAATATATAAGGTTATCGTTTATGGGTTATCATATATAAGCATGGGGTGGAAATATGTTGGAGACCCCCCTTAATACTGGTAGAGCCTGGGTCACACGCCGTAAAGAACACTTGTGTGCCCTATGTGATTCTTTATAACTACAACAGGAGTACTATCATGGAAGACCCAAAAGTAACACAACAGCATATTGTTGATGACATCCATCGAGACAATGAAAAACTTGAGGCATTACTTCAATACTGGACTGACCTCGTACTATTCATTCAAGATGATGATAACTATCCTGAATCGGATAAGCATCGAGCATACTATGAACTAGAAGACGTTCAACGTAAACTTGAAAGACAATATGATATTCATCTTACTTGTCAGTTCTGTTAGAGTAAAAGTCAAGGCTATTCTGTTCGAGTAGCCTTTATCATTTACTTTTTTAATACAAACCTTAGACACTTGCGTTGTCTTCGGTTTGCCTAAAAAGCCCTGATGGTCTTTCTAGGGTTCGAGCAAGCCAACGTGTTGTCTTCTCTCACACCCTGGGTGTAGTATTGGTTTATTCTTTTAAGCTCTTTTAGGTGTATCCTTGGAGCTCTCAGAGTACTTATTCTCTCTATAAGGGCAACATAGGAATTTATAGAGAGAATATACAGGTAGTATCCCACCTGTACTCTCTATAGATTCTCTTAAGACACCGATACATATATCAGGTGTATTTGTAACCCAGAGTACACCTAAAGTATACTCAGAGTATACTCAGAGTTCTTCAAGATACTTAGCAGTATCTTGGAATCATATCCTAACAAGATATGCTTCTAGAACCTATTAGTAACTAAATAGACTGCATAGACTTCTATGCTTTCCCTCTAATGTTTCCTATTGAGATAATAGGTGGGTGATTGCACAAGTCTATTTAGTTAATAATAGATTCTATATAGAGGGCATATATAAGCTAGAAAATGTGCCCATCTCATTCTCATTTTAGCCCTAAAAATATTCTCTCTATAAGGGCAACATAGGAATTTACTTAGTGCGAGTAAGGCTGTAGGCGATTTGAGGGTTAACTTGAAAACACGCCGAAAAAGAGCGTTTCTTTGTGTTTTCTTAGTAGTTCTTTTTGTTAATAAATAGGAGGTAAAAAATGTTTTAAATAATAAATAGGAGGTGCGTCTCGCGAAATAATAAATCAGACGAACTACAAGAGCAGTTACAAAATGCTTTTGTAAGGAGTGGCTTGTCCACTAAACAATTCTTTCATCATATTCTAGACACTAGACCAGATGTATTTGACTCAAGTGTAACTTTTAATCTTGTAAATCAGGACTATGAGTTTACTCTAGAAAATCCTGATGAAGGAATTAAAGTAACAGCCAATCTACCATTTTATGGAGATGATTGGGCTAGATGTTGTTATACATTTCATGTTTTGGTTTCATATGAAGACATTGAAAATCAGGTAGCGTCATTCTGGTGCCATGATGGTAAGAAATGGGATTGTAAGTTTTAAAGTAAAAGTCAAGGCTATTCGTTCCTCATAGAGTAGCCTTTATCGTTTACTTTAAGCACGGAGGTGCATTATGAATACATTAGGTTATGATATCGAAAATTGGCAAAAAGACGGATTCTATACAATCTTCAATTCTACAAAGGATAAGTTTGTTATGCATCCAATTAATGATAGAAAGTTATTTATGTGCTACATAGACGCAGTAGGCTTTATCAATGATAATAAAAATAACGGTCAAGTCTACAAATTAGTTAAAGCATAAAGTAAAAGTCAAGGCTATTCGTTCCTCATAGAGTAGCCTTTATCGTTTACTTTAACAATATAGGAGAAATATATGTTCTTAACTTGCTCAAATGTTATTGATTCACCGAAAGATGAGTGTTCATACCATTCATCAATAAATGGTCAAGTATTCATTATTGATGACTGGTCTAAAGCATACCAATCTAAAAATACTGGTATGCTTAAGAGTATTGAAGATGACTTGCTTGAATTCTTCGATATTGCTATTGAAGATATTGGTGGTACATTTGTTGCCGTCCAATATAGACATTTTGATGACTACAGTCCAGACTTCACTGGTAATCGAGAAGAACTAAAACGTACCTTATGGTATGTAAAGTAAAAGTCAAGGCTATTCGTTCCTCATAGAGTAGCCTTTATCATTTGCTTTATAAATGAATTTCAATCTAGCCCCGTTGAAATTAAATGAAAGGGGTAGTGGTTCGATATACAACCACGGATTAATAGTAAGATGTAGAACTTGCTATTGGTTAAGAGAAAAAAGCTACTTTCTAAATAACGTTTAGTTTATGGTTTTGGGGTTTGGGATAAACTATTCTAAGTATTTAGTCATAAGAGTGGATAACACAAACCTCATCTAATTTGAATCTTTGAACCTACGCCGACAAAGAGCGGTCTTGTAGGTTCTTGGTAGTTCTGTTCCTGAATATGAAATTAAACTATTTAAACACTAGTGCATAGGTTTGTATCTAGATAATTATAACAATATAGGAGTACTATTATGAATCAAGTAAACATTTTAGGTCGTTTAGGCAGAGACCCAGTAGACCATACATTTCCAGACGGTAATAGACAAGCAACATTATCTATCGCTACAGACGATGTGTGGACAGATAAAGATGGTAAGAGACAAACTAAAACTCAATGGCATCAAGTTGTATTGAGAGGTAAGAATGTAGAAAACGTAATGAAATACGTTAAGAAAGGAACTCAAGTTTCTTTAACTGGTAAATTAGAGCATAGAAATTATGTCGATAAAGAAGAGATAACTAGATATGTTACTGAAATTATCACTACATTTGTTCGTCAATTAGATAACTTTAATAAAGTGCAAGATGATATTCCACCTGCACAGCCAAATGGAAAAGTTGTTTTCATTAAAGACGAAAGTTTTGATGATGAACTTGAGGAAGAAATTCCGTTTTAAGTAATAAAGTCTTTTTGTGTGATTCAGACTATAAATGAATCACACATTTTTTTTGGAGAACAATAATGGAAATAGCAATAGCAACCATAATAATAACGATATTTGTGGTTTTATCTATAACACTTTTTACATATCTTGCGTACATATTGAGTCCATGGCAACTAAAACTAATGGATGATAAGGAGTATTACGATGAGTAAATCAGGAGATATGTACATAGAAATACAAGAACAAAGGGCTCTAGATGGTGAATATGAAGAATGTCTAGAGCCTGATAGCGATAAATACCAACAAACTAAAACTCATACAAAAATAAGGAGAAATAAGATGCCAAAATTACTAATCAAAAACAAACACGAATTAGAATGCAGTCAAGCAATAAAGAAAGCAGTTTCAGAATGGCTAAACAAAAATGTAGAACAAATGCAATTGCTATTATGGGATTTCCAAGACGAATGTCAAAATAATTTACAATTTCCATACAACAAGTCACAATTTAGATGTTGGGTTTGGGATGAAGTAATCAATCCTAAAAAGGAAAAATAATATGAGAGAAATTTATACATATGAGGTTGATGTTTCTCAATCTTACTACAAATATGAAACATTAAAAATAACAAGCGAAGTGCCACTTTCAAAAGAAAAACTAGAGAATACTGCGATGGAAATAGCAGAATTCGATGGGAATTTAGAGGGTGGTGATTTTAACATTGACAATATAAAAGAAGAACGTTCTAGATTACAATTTTGTCCATAATAAGGAGGAATGAAATGTCAAACATATATATTACAATGCACTCAACCATAGTAATAATTGTAATCGCATTATTATTAACAACAATAGTATTAAACATAAGGTGTTTTAAAGTAGGAAGAAAGCCTTCACATAGAAATGTTAAACAACCATATGCAATAACCATTACTACAATTTGGATAATAGTAATGTTACTACTAATAAACTAGGAGAATCAAATGAAAAATAGAAAATTAATAGAAAAAATACAAAAAGATGTAAACGATACATATGGCAGATTTAGAAGTATTATGCCAAGAGCATTAAGTAATGTAATAGAAAACCAAATAAAAGCAGACATAGAACTTCAAAAATGCAGTAAAGAACAAATACAAAAGGTGCGGAGTTATATGGAACAAAACCTAACTGACATTCTATTTTTAACAGCAGTAGATAAAACTGCAAAAGTCAAAGAAGATGCAAAAGATATCTACAAAATATGTGAATATGAATTGATTAAACAAGAAATAAAAGAAATAGAGGAGGACAAAGATGGATACGAATACGAAGGACTGTAAGACAACAAGGGGTGAAAGATTTGTTTACGATTGGCAATACAGAAGATTAGGAGGGTTTCAAAAGATATTGGCAGACTGCATATCACACGCAGACCTAACTAATCAAGCTAAATTATACAAAGGTTTTCCTGAAGAAACACAAGCAATAAGGGACTTTCAAAACGTATATGATTATTGGACAAATGTTAAAGAAAAGATTGAATATAACCTAAACAAAAACAAACTAAAAAGATAGTAAACACAACCTAACCCAACCGTAAAAGGGTTGAAGGGGAAATTGTCGGTTAATGAACCTTTGTTGTGTGAAATGTCCTGGGTAAGACATTAACAAAAGTGCCCTTTTAATTATTTAATAAGGAGAAAAACATGGGTAATAGAGCAGTATTATGTTTAAGAAATAACATTAAAGAAGGTTTTAACGAAGATGAAGTAGGGATATATCTTCATTGGAACGGTTCTGCTGGACAAGTTGAACATTTTTTAAGAAAAGCAAGAGAAAGAATGGGATCAAGAATGGGTGATATTGTATATGCAAAAGCAAGGTTAATAGGTGTTATCCATGATTATATAGATGGAAATTTATCATTAGGAGTAGGATTAGTAAAAGAATTAGACTTCGATAATATTGATAATGGAACTTATGTAATTGATTGTGAAACATTAACAGTATCAGCAAGAGAATTCAATGTATGGAAAGACTACGAATAGGAGAACAAAATGAAAAAAGATATGTTATCAATAACAGATTTAGTCACAAGACTATATACAGAAAAACCATATTTAAGAGATGATTCAAGAGCCTTATTAGCACATGTATGGTTGGATAGGCTTAAAAGTTTAGAATTTGATACTAAAGAGCAATCAGGGTTGGATTTGCTAATACATATAGCAAAGAATACTAATATGCCTAAACATGAATCAGTTAGCAGATGTGGAAGAAAAATACAACAACACAGACCAGAGTTAAGAGGTAAAAAATGGTTGAATAGACAGATGTTAAAAACAAATGCAAAAAATGAACTAAATGAAATAGAAAATAAAATAACAAAAATATAAAAGGAGAACAATATGAAATTAATAATATCAACAGAAGGTATAAAGGCAGATGTATATGAACTATGGGATTTATCACATATGGTGTTAGACTCAAAAGATTGGTTTATAGATTTTTGGGCAAATGGCTCAGAAAAAGGAATTGTATTAGAAACAACACCAGATTGGGATGAAGAACTAAAAAAGTGGGATTTTATATCAACTCATGACGCTAATAGATTAATTGAATTCATACAAAAATATTACAGAATAGATAAGGAGAAGTAATATGAAAGAGGGAACAGTACCAATGTGCTACAGCGTGATTGGAAATGCATCAAGCTGGCAAGAAAATCAACGAAACTTTGTAATGGGTTTCTTTCATGGATATACTGAAGGTTTCATATGTGCGTTAGACTTTATAGAGGCATGTGCTGATGACCACATAGGATACACATTACTTTTTGATGAAGACAATGTGGTAAGGTTCTCTCACCAATGGGAAAATTATCAATTCAGCGTAGATTGGTTAGACCAGGAGCAGTATGAGGAACTCAAAGAGGCAATGGAGTACCTTGGTGAATAAAGCAAAATGGACTTCAGAAGATGGTCTAGGTATTGAAGAACCAAAGAAACCTAGACCTCAAAAAACTAACTGGTTAACAAAAATATTAAAGATAATAAAAGGAGTAATAAAATGACAATACATAATGAATTTAAAAGAATGTATGCAGAAATTGATAAATTACGCACTGCTTTAAGTTCTTGTCATGAAAGTAAAGGAGAGGTAATAAGAGAATTACAAGAAGAAGTAGATGAACTCAAGAATTCTCTTGAAGAAGAGCAAGGAGAGTTGGAACAAGCTCTTGATGAGGTTGATAATTTAGAGAATTACCTTGAAGAAATTATCGAAACAATATATGGACGCACCGATATAGATGTAGGTAGAGATGAACTAGTAACATACATTCGTGACCTAAAAGATGCAGAGTTATTGCTCAATGAGGCAGACAGTGATACATATAACACATTACAAAGGAGATATGATGAAAAATTCAAATAAAGAAACAAAAGTCAAATACAAGAAAAATGAAAAAGTAAGTATAGAAATGTGCGGAAATAATTATAGTGACCTACTAAAAAGCTACAATGATTTACGAGACATACTAAATACAATGAGTGAATGCAATGACTTGTGGCTATCAGATATACAAAAATTAGAAACCTTAAGATACAGAATGTCAACTCTGGGATTTGTAGAGGGTGCTAAATGGTATTCAAATGCGAGACTACCCAAAGGAGGAGGGCAAAATGAAAAAGATGTCGCCAATAACTAAAAATCTACATGCAATAGTTTTAAAACATGAAAGGCAAGTAGCTTTTTGGAATAACGGATATTTTTATTACCTAGAAGATCATTCAAACGGTGGATACAATATTGATGTTTACACAAATAAAAGTCAAGTATTCGATGAAAAGTTAATACCAGTAGACGGTGGTGTTTGCGAAGGATGTAATGAAATAGATTCAATTAACATGATGCTAGATATTAGCGAATAAAAGGAGAAAATTATGCCAAATTGGTGTACAAATGAAGTATCAGTATATGGAACAAAAGAAGATATTAAATCATTTAAAGATTTAGTTCAAGAAAATGATGAAAATATTTTTAGCTTTAGAAAAATAAAACCAATACCAGAAGAGTTAGAAGGAACTGTTTCTGGTTCTGAAAACGCCAAACCTGACTGGCAAAAAGAAAAGTCATTCCAATTAAAGTATAAATACGGAGCAGACAATTGGTATATGTGGTGTATAAACAATTGGGGAACCAAATGGGATGCATGTAGTGTAGATATAATAGATGAAACTGAACAAACTATAAACTACATAATGGAAACTGCTTGGTCACCACCAGAAGGAATAGTAAATATATTAAGAAAAAAGTTTCCTGAATTAGATATTGATTGGTTTTACAGAGAAGACGGATGTCAAATATCAGGGTGGCTTTAACAGTTAAAAAAACAATTCTATTTATCATAGTGTCATTAATTATAAATATAACAGTATGGGTATTATTTTTACCACCTATACATTGTCACTATGATTCATGGAGTTGTCACTTCATAAAAGTTTATTAAACAATACAATAAGGAGAAATACTATGGTAATTTATGAACTTACAAACAAACATCAAAAAATAAAAAACTCACATAACAATTTATATTTTAGTAAATACTATGCAACAAAAGAGTTGGCTTTATACGATTATGCAAAAACAACAGCTAATGAGCTTTGGAAACTTGAATTAAAAACACTTAATAGAGAAGATATAGCATTAATTCTATCAATGGAACATGTAAATTTCACAAGACAAGAAGGTGGATGGCATGAGACACACGATTTATCATCTATAACAACTGACAAGGAGAGAATAAAATGAGAGAATATCATGTAGGAGTTGACGTAACAGTTGGAACTTGGGTATATGTTGATGCAGAAAATGAAAAAGAGGCTAAAACAAAGGCAAAAGAATCAGCAGAAATAAGAGTAAACACTTCACAGCCTATACTACATACGGAAGTTCATTGTATAAATGTAACGCAGGAACATAATATAAAGAAAGGGGGAAAATAAAATGAGTGATGAAACAACAAAAGGTTTAATGGAGCATTTAGGTCTACTGAACAAGAAATTGATTGAAGATTTAGTAGAAGAAGAAAGTCATGAATTACCAAAAGAACTAACAATAGAGATACCCATAAATGAATATGACCTCTCATTATTTGAAAGCATTGTACATGATGATACGTCATTTGAATGGATTTTCAATAATAAAAACACTACAGTACATTGTGTTTTCAGGCAAGCCAACGAAAATGGAGAATAATATGGTAAAAGTACGAAAAGTCGGTTTATTCGCAGAGAAAGACAATTTAGAAGATGCGTTTGAATATGTACAAATGTTAATAGAAACATTAAAACCAACAGATAAATTTTGTGCATATACAGCAGTCTATGTTTTATATAACACAGTACTAAAAACAATTAAAGACGAAGGTATAGAAGTAATACCTACTAACCGTAACACATATCCATTCGGTACTGAAAACAAGAAAGAAATAAATAAAATAGTAACACCAGCAAAAAAATCTTGGGAAAACGACCAACCATGGTAAGGAGAAAATAAAATGGAAATAAATAATGAAGAAAAACTTTCTTTAACAGAAAGATACATTGAGGCAAACGCTATAGGTATAGCTGAAGGCTGGATAGAATCAAACACAGAAGAAGATTATATTAAAGCATGGCAGACACTTATAAATAAAGGCACATGTTGGAGACTACAAGGGTGGTTTGGTAGAGTTGCAAAAGAGTTAATTAATCAAGGAATATGTAAAGGATAAGGAGAAAATAAAATGAGTTCAACAGCAAGAGAATCGTATTACATATATTTACACGAATTACAAGACCAAGTATTTGAAGACTTTTCAAGTTGTAAAGAATGCGAATATTGTGAAGAAACTAGAGATCCATATGGAACTGGTGATTCGCCAACAATGTATGAATGTACAGCAATACCAAACGAATGCGAACAAGTAATGATGCAAATAGAATAGGAGAATAATATGAAAAAGTATATGTGCATATATTGTGAATCAGCCAATATAAGTTTAAACGTATGGTCAAGACAAACATTAAATGGTTATGAATGGAGTGGAGTAATTTATGATGATGGCGATTGTTATTGTCATAAATGTGATTCAGAATCTAGATATACATACATAATAAAGGAGACGTATGACTAAAACAAATAAGAAAACATTTAGTTTTTTCTTAGATTGGCACTCATCCATAGAGGAAGTTGAGGCTGAAACTAAAGAAGAGGCGGAACAAATACTACAAAAAGATGTTTTAAATAACTATAGTAAATATGTACCATCAAAATTTGAAATTCATGAAAACAAGGAGAAAGAACTATGAGAGATTGGAGTGGAGACGCAACTAAAATATTTAAAGGTAAAATAATAGATAAAATTGAATACATGTCAGAAAAAGAGGCAATTGAACTGCACTGGCAAAGAACACCAATTATTATATTTACAGACGGTAGTTGGATATTAGCAAGTGGAGATGACGAGGGCAACAGCGGAGGTGCATTTTGGACTTCAGAACCCCAAATGGAAATAATACCAGAGGGAGGACAATAGGATTATGAATATAAAAACATTAATAAAAGTAATGGAAAAATTTGACCCAGAAGAAGAAATACTTATAGCATGGTGGGAAAAAGGTTTAGTTGAAGAATGGCTAGAACAAAGTATTTCTAATGAAGTATGGAGTGATATCATAGCCAAAGTTGAAGAAAGTGAATATTGTTGGGAAAGAGTGGGTAATGTTTTATTAGATGAAAGTAAATATTTATTAGAAAAAGGATAACAAAATGTCTAGAAAACGAAAAATATATACTATAGAAAACAATAGAAAAGTAAATGCAATAGATTTAGCAAAGGAGTTAAATGTTAATCATTCAACAATAGTATCAAGATTAAACAGAGGCAAAGTGTTAATATCTGAACTCGCCCACAAAACAAAACTGAAACCAATAATAGAGAAAAAGCAAAACAGATACAAACCCAAACCAAAATACAGCTGGGAAGTTAAGAAATCATATAAAACATCATGGGATGGACCAGAAAATGATGCAATGCTTAAACTGGCAATGCTAAAAATATAAACAATATGTGAGGCACGTTTTGAGCTAAAGAGCAAGCTCAAGTGTGCCTCCTGTGTGTTTTTGTAAAAAGGAGAATAAAATGATACAAATAGAAACATTAAAAACAGCAGAAGAAATAATAGGTGGTGTTGCAAATCCACTTAAACTAGATACATGTAGTTCTAATTTATCTGCTTTTGACTGTAAAACAGGTTCTATATTAGCTAAAATAAAAGGGTCTGTATGCGAGGATTGTTACGCTAGAAAAGGCAATTACAGATTCCCAAATGTACAAAAGGCATTAAGCAAAAGAACAAAATTAATCGGAGACAAAAACTGGGTTAATGCTTGGGTATATGTAATACAAAATAAGAAAAAGATAACAAAGACAAAACTATTCCGTCATTTTGATAGTGGAGATATTCAAAATAAAGAACATTTAAAAAAGATAATAGAGGTAGCAAGAAGAACACCTGAAACAAAACATTGGTTGCCAACAAAGGAATCAAATATAATTAAAAACTACAAAGAAAGAATACCATCAAATTTAATAATAAGATTAAGTGGAACAATGGTAAACGGGAAACCGCCAGCATACACATACACATCCACAGTTTCAACAGATACAAATAAAGCAACATGTAGAGCATTTGAAAACGAAGGCAAATGTAATGGTTGTACAATGTGCTGGGACAAATCAATTAAAAACATAACATATCTAAAACATTAAGGAGGTAATATGAAAGCTGATGTAACACATGAAGTAAAAGGAAAGTGGTACAAAGTATTAACTGAATTAGGTATGCCAGAAAAATACTTAACAGGTAAAGGTGGCCCATGTCCAATGTGTGGTGGAAAAGACAGATACAGATTTACAGACTATCAAAACGAAGGAAGATATATTTGCAGTGGGTGTAATAACGGAGATGGATGGGATTTAGTACAAAAGTATTTTGATATTTCATTTGCTACAGCAGCAAAACAAATAAAAGGAATATTGGGAATTACTCAAAACACATTAATAGATAATCCTAAATTTGACCCAGTACCCGCATTAAGGTCAATAGCTAAAAAGGCACAAAACTTGGAAGGCTGGACATCTGTCACAAAATATTTAGACTCTAGAGGATTTGATGAATATCCAGATGGTCTAAAACAAGCAAAAGTAAACTTCTACAAAGATATGAAGAACCAAGGAGAGTACGAAGTTTTAGTTGGGCTTATACAAGACTGGCAAGGAAATGGTGTATCTTATCATTTAACATATACAAAAGATGGTAAAAAAGCTAAAATAGACCCACCAAGAAAAATAATGCCTCCAAAAGGTTCGATTACTGGAGCAGCAATTCGATTACATACAGACTTTGAAGATAAAATATGTATAGCTGAAGGGATAGAGTCAGCATATGCAGCGTATAAAGATTCAGGATTACCAGCATTCGCAGCAATGAATGCAAATTGTCTAGAAAACTTTATACCTCCTACCAAAATAAAGTCAGTATGGATATATGCCGATAATGATGATAATTATACAGGACAAGCAGCAGGATATAAATTAGCAAAAAGATTAAAAATGAAAGGAATAGAGGCTTGGGTTTTTATTCCAGAGAGAATGGGTTACGATCAAAATGACATACTAACTAAAAAGGGGGCTTATGGAATATAAAGTACAAGAAATAGTATGGGATATAGAACAAACAGTAACAGATTTTAAAAACAATAAAAGAACTGCAGTAAGATTATTCAGAGATGCGAAATGCTTAAGGGATGACTTTAGAACATATACAATTGTTCTAGAAACATTTAATTATTTAACATATACCTTTAGCAAAAACAAAGGAATGATTTGGTTAACTAATACTTTAATTAAAGTAGGAGAAATATCATCACGTTCATTAAATATACCCAATATAAACACACATAAAAACGCTCAATTAGGTTCATTAATAATTGAGTCACTTATCAAAAAAGATTATCTTACTTTACACAGAGAAGAATATATAACATATGAAACAATTAAAATATATGGCATAAAAAGAAACATTAGATTCCAACCATACCATTTAGAGCTAGGAAAAAGATTTAAAGATATAAAACTACCAATAAAAGAAAGAACAGGTATAAGTATAAGGAAATATCCAAAATGGAATTCTAGAGAAAGAATGGTTTTAGGATGCGTAGATATTTTAGTTAAAAATTCAATCAAGATAAATAAGCAAAATCCACCTGAATTTATAAAAGCGATAAATTCATTAGAAGAAGTTCAGTGGGAAGTTAATCCTAACGTAGCTCAGATATCCAAATTACTACAAAAACATTTAACTAATACCGACATAAGCCTAGAGACAAAAGATGGCAAAATGGAAGAGTTTAGCGTTCTCGATATAAAGAGAGAAAACAAAAACAAACACCTTAAAAATGTTGATTTATTTAATAATGGTACCTTATTTGAACCACATAAAGGAAACAGTGCTAAAGTTCAAGCAATAGAGAGAGAAATAAAGAAGATTGAAAAGAATTTAAAACTCTTTAAAACGAATACAAACAATTTCGATAAAGAAACTAGAAAGCTTGAAAAAGCAATAGTGGACTATGAAATAGAAAACAAGTATTGGTTAGCAAAACAGAAGTGTTTACGGTTAAGGTCAAAATCAAACAGAGACGAATTTATTCTAAATACAATACATGGAGACACAAAAACTCCAGGATGGTTAGGTTATAAGTTTTATATGTCTAACTTTTTGGATTTTAGAGGAAGAGTTTATGCAAGAGACCCATACTTTTCATATCAATCATCTGATTTAGCAAGAGGACATTTAATGTTCGCAGAGAAAAAGATAATGACAGATAAGGGCTATAAGTTTATGTTAATTCATATTGCAAACAGCTATAACCAATCATACAAAATAAAGGAATTAGAAGAACTAGATTGGATAGAAGGTGATTATTTAACAGAACTAAAAGAAGATAATATACCCGACATATCAGTAGATAAAATGACATTGGAAGATAGAATAAAATGGGCAGAGAACAACTTAGATATGTTATTAGAAATAGCAATGGATCCAATAAAAACAAAAGAGATTTGGTTAAATGCGGAAAAACCATGGGTATTTTTATCGTTATGTTTTGAGGTTGTTCAGTATTTAGCTGAAGAAGGAGACTACTACACACAAATACCAATAGCAATAGATGGTTCAGTAAACGGAACACAACATTTAGCTGCAATGAGTAAAGACCAAGTAGCAGGAAAGATGGTGGGTCTTACACCTCAAGAAAAACCAATAGACTTCTATATAATAGTTGCTAAAGGAATAATAAATAAGAACGTGGGAAATGATTTAGGTGAAATACTTTCTAAAATACCTATGAAACTAATACGAAAGGGAATAAGCAAAAGAGGAACGATGACTAAAGCTTATGATGCAGGTGTGAAATGTATAGCTAACATAATATATACCGATTGCTATGATGCAGGAATGACAGAGAAATACAAAATAACAAGAAGTATAGCAAACAAATTAGCTAAAGATTTAGTAGGAACGTATAACAGTCTATGTTCAGGACCAGTGGCAATTAAAAATTACTTACAAGAGCTTACTAAATATAGAATAACAAAGCTAGGATATGAATCAGCTGAATGGAAAACACCTAGTGGTTTTGAAGTTAAATCAGAAAAGTGGACGACACAGAAAAGAAAAACAGTTGTAAGAATTAACAAAACCCGTATAGACCTTGTTTATTATGAAACAACAGATAAACCAGCACTGCATGAAATAATGTCGGGCATAAGTCCAAATTATGTGCATTCTATGGATGCAAGTCATATGTGTCTAGTTATAAATCATTTAAAAGATATAGGAATATCTTCTTTTGGAGCAATACATGATTCATTTTCAGTTCATGCTGATGATGTAGATAAATTGTTAGAAACAACAAAAGAGGTATTTATCGATATGTACGATTGTAACATCATAAAAGATATGAAAGAACAGTTCGTAGATAACGATGAAGAATTCAAAATACAAATGCCTGAATCAGGTCTTTTGGATTTGAATGAAATAAGGATATCAAAGTATTTCTTCTGTTAGGGCTACAAGCCTTGGTAGATATGAAGAAATCCTATGTTGCCCTTATAGAGGGAAAAGAAAAGCAAGAAAATAACAAGACTTGCTATTAATAAAATTAGTTCTATATAGAGCTAATATAACAATAAAAGGAGACAATAATGTCAAATATAAATAAATATTCTTTCGAGAATGTAAAAGTCCTATGGGCAAAATTGCGTGATGATAATCCAGAGCCTCCCTTCCAAGGTGTAGGTGTTGATAACTGGACTATCCAAGTCGTTTTATCAGACGAGCAGGCAAATGCCTATAAAGAAACAAAACTATTCCCAAAATTCAAGAGGGATGCCGAACATGATTTGGTTTTAGAGGATGGACTTCGTCAAGTAAAATTGAAGAAATCAACTACTTTCGGAGTAGGTGGTAAACCTAAAAAGCCAGTTATCGTTGTAGACACATATGGCAACCCATTCAATGAATTGATTGGTAATGGTTCAATATGCAACGTCCAATGTTCAGCACATAATTGGACACGAGATGGAGTTCAAAATACATCGTTAGAGCTTCAAGCAGTTCAAGTTCTAGACTTAGTGGAGTTTGATGAAGATGGAGGGGAATTTATACCTTCATTCGACACAAAACCTCAAGAAAAAGTTAGCCTAGAAAAAGTAACAGCCGATGCTGGCGATGAGGACATACCATTTTAAATAAATGAGTATATGGTTTGCCTGTACCTTAACAGGCATTCTAAACACAAAAGGAGAAAAACATGGAAATATTTTTAACGGTTTATTTTATATTGTTTATCGGGGTTTCATTATACAAAACATTCAAATGAGCTACGAATTACGACAATATCAAAAAGATGTATTAAATCAATTAGTCAAGTCAAAAAACGAAGGTAAAAAAAGAATTATTCTTCAAGCTGCTACGGGTTCAGGAAAGACTGTAATGGCTTCAGCTTTAGTTAATTATTTTACAAAGAATAATTTAAAGATATTATTTTTAGCCCATAGAAGAGAGTTAATAAAACAAGCATCAGAAAAACTAGAAAGTTCTGATATAAAGCATGGGATTATTATGGCTAATATAAAGTCTAATAGTTTAGAGAAAGTTCAAATAGCATCAGTAGATACTTTAAGAGCTAGAGCTTTAAACTCAAAGAAAATGTCTCTACCAAGAGCAGACATTGTATTTATAGACGAATGTCATAGGTCTTTATCAAATACATATTTAAAACTAATAGACAAATACAAAAATTCAATAATTATAGGGTTAACAGCTACTCCCGTAAGAGGAAACGGTGATGGTTTAGGTTCTATATATGAGCATATGGTTTGTGCTCCAAATATCAAAAAGCTAACAAGTCAAGGTTCGTTGGTTAAAGTAATATACTATTCGCCAGCTATTCCCGACTTAAAAGGAATAGGTATTATTGGTGGGGATTTCAATTCTAAAGTATTAGAAGAAAGAATGGACCAACCAAAACTAGTTGGTGATATAGCAACCACATGGAAACATTTAGCCAAAGGTAAACAAACAATTGTTTTTGCTTCTGGAATAAAACATTCCAAAAATCTAACTGAATCATTCAAATCAATGGGAGTTAAAGTTGCTCATCTAGACGGGTCAACTGATAACGACACAAGAGAACAAATATTAAATGATTTTAAAGAAGGAAAGATTACAGTAATATGTAATTGTATGGTTCTAACAGAGGGGTTTGATTCTCCGTCTGCTGAAGTTTGTATATTGGCAAGACCAACTAAATCTCTAGGTTTGTATATTCAAATGGTAGGAAGAGTTCTTAGACCGTACAAAAACAAAGAAAATGCTATGGTTATAGACCATTCAGGTGCAGTTTATATAAATGGTTTTATAGACGATAACCATGAGTGGGACTTAACAAAAGGAATGGTTAAAAAGACAGCCGATAAAAAACAATCAACTAAAGAAGAATCTGTTATTATTTGTGAAGGTTGTTTTAGAACATACTCTGGGTCAAATATATGTCCATCATGTGGTAAGATGCATGAATCAAAATCAGATTATATATCTTTTATAGATTCACAATTAGGATTAGTTAACAAGAAAACAAGGATTGCCGATGCTAAAGAGAAATATGGAGATGATTTTAGAGATGTATTTTATGAAGAGTTATTAGGAATGGCTGCGATCAAAGATTACAAAGAGACGTGGGCATCATATAAATATAAACAAAGATTCGGAATATGGCCTCCTAAGAAAACATATAAAGCCAGTATGCCTACAAAAGCAACAAAGTCGTATGTAAAGCATTTACAGATAAGATATAGAAAAGGAAAAGAGAAAAATATGTTAGAATTACAAAAGAAAGAAAGAGACACAGATTAAAGGGAGTGTATGCCCTTTTCTATTGGTCTCCTTTGGGGTTTACATGTTTACCCTTTTCATAACCAATAGAACAGTTTAGCGGGGTGGCTGTCTCCGACATACATAACAGCCAATTAAACTAAACAATAAAAGGAATAATATGAAAATATATACAGACAAACAGCTTCCTCAAGGAAGTAAAAAATGGTTAGAAGTTAGAAACCAACATGGTACAGCGTCAGAAGTTGCAGCAGTGTTAGAACTTTCTCCTTGGACTCCAAAAACACCATTACAATTATGGAAAGTTAAAAATGGAGAGATAAAGATTAAGCTAACAGATGCAATGAGAATTGGTTCAGAAACAGAAGACGAAGCAAGAAAGTTATTTGAAAACATAACAAACACAAAATACAAACCATGTTGTATAACAGATACAATTAATGGGCTTCCATTAATGGCATCCTTGGACGGAATGGAAAGAGGCAAGGGTAACTCTATCTTAGAGATAAAAGTGCCATTTAGTGGCTCTTGCTCTCCGTTATGGGCAAACATGGAGTTAGACGAGGAACTTCCTATGCATTATGTCTTACAAATGCAACAACAAATGTTATTATCTAAACAAAACCAATGTAGTTTTTGGGTTTATGATAGAAAAAACAAAGTTGGTTTACATAGGATAGTAAAACAAGATAAAAAGATCCAACAACAAATATTAAATGGTTGGGCTAAATATTTCAAAGAAAAACCTATAGCTGGAGATAAAGATGTTATTGTTAGAGATGACAAAGAATGGTTTGATATTGCAAAAGCATGGAAAAAAGCAAAAGATGATGTTGATAAGGCTACAATCAAACAAAAACAACTTAGACAACAATTAATAGACTTATGCGATGGAAAATCCTATAAAGGTAACCAAGTTCAAGTAAATAAGAATAACAACACTGGTGCTTGGTCTATTAGGAGAATAAAATGAAATACAATGCTATATTAGAATATCCAACATACACTCGTAAAGGTAAAGCAGTTAAATTATCACAAAATATATTTAAAAAAATGCACTGGGGTTCTCAAGCTAAATGTAAAAAACATTACTCTGAGCTTATTGAGCCCTTTGTTGATAGCCTACCAGAGTATTTATGGTTGCGTCCAGAGTACACGTTGTTCTTTAAAGGAAACCAAAAAAAAGACTTAGATAATTACTGGTTTCCTGTTCATAAGTTTTTAATGGATGCAATTGTAGATGGTGGAAAGATAAAAGACGATAATTACCAATATGTCAAAGGCTACACAGTAGATTTTGGTGAGGCTGGTAAGGATGTAGAAGACCATATTGTTGTTGAGCTCATAGGAGAATTCATTGACAACCAGGACGATAAACACTAACGAAGCAATTGAACGATGTTATAAGATTTCAAGAGAGTCACACGACACTGGTATAACAACCCAATGTGAGGCATGGCTAGAGACGCTTCTAATCCTAAAAAAACTCGGCTTTAATAGAGTCGCACTTCAAGAAAAAAAATAAAAGGAGAATATATGATAGAAATACTATTTGTAATAGTACTCACCATTGTTGGCGGGTACATAACATGGAGACATGGAGAAACAAAGTTCCAAGAGGGGGTAACTGCTGCATTAATAAATTATCATGATGGAAAAATTGATTATGAAATTGATCAATTATCGAAGGATGGTTACCGTATAAAAATAATAAATAAAAAACAATCAACATAAGGAGAAAAAATGACTGAAACAAGTAAAATTCAAGCGTGTACAATACTAGCAAGAAATTATGAGCAAATTGCTAAATCAGCAGGAATGAAAAAAGATGGTGTCTTTGAAGGATATATGGAAAGATGTATGCAAAGAGATGATAACACTGTAAGTGAACAATTAAAAAGAGAATATCATGAACCTGAAAGAATATTGTACCAAGCTATTTGATTACAATGAAAAAACAAAAGGAGAAAACATGAAAACATGTAAAGCAACATTTACTATTATTGATAACGAAGAAAGTAAACTAAACAGAACAGAAGTTATCGAAATGGTATTTACTATAGATGATAATAGTAACATGATAGATTCAATGTTAAATTATTTATCTGAAGAAGAGGAAGAGTCGAAACAAGTCGGCTCTTCTATAATAACCAACCACTAGGAGCAAACATGAAAGATCATAATATTATGAGTCAGCATGGAATAACAGACGCAGAATTCATTAAAGAATTTAATTTATCTCCAGAGCTAGAAGGAAAACCAGAGATAAACGAAGCAATGCTAGACATTATTGGCGTGAACAATGTTAAGGACGAAAAAGAAGCCTTAATAGAAAAAGGAATGAGACCAGATAAAGCTCAAAAAGAAGCTTATAAAATCGCAAATAAACTTAGAAAAGAAGCAGAAAAGAACCTAAAACAAGTTATAAAGGTTCGTGGATACTAAAAAAAACCCCCTACAAGAGGCCTTAACGGAATCTTGTAGGGGGTTTTTTTTTACTTTTTATTTTACTTTTATCAACGAGATGCTTTAAAATCCTGAACGTGTTGGTCAGACTGGCGAGTTGGAAAGTCCCAACCATACTGATACATATCTTCTATATTCATCTTTGCAACATATTCTCCTCTTAATGTATTCAAACGATTAATAATTTTTTGCACAGAGTGTGGAGTTTTAATAGTCTTACCAGCAGCCTCACTTTTCATTCTATTGTAAATATAAATAGCTGGCATTCCTTCTTTAGTATTTTCTGTACCTAAAGCATACCTCATAATTTCTTGCCAATTATGCTCGTGTTTCTTTTCCATACCAGCCTTTACTGCCCAATCATAAAATCTAGCTGGGTCAGTATTGTAAATACCTTCTAATAAATTATTAATAACATTGTAATTTTTTCCCAAATGAATCAACTCTTTATGTAGGGCTTCAGAAAAAGCTTTAGCATGCTTAGGTGGTATCATAACACCGTCAAAGATTTGAGCAGCATAAAAATTATTACCAAAACGCTTCTTCATTTTATCCATTGTACGCATCATTACCAAGGAATCCATTGATTGGGTTACCAAAACAGGAGCTTGTTTAGATGCTTTGTAAGTACCAATTTCTGCTGATTTACTGTAAGTCTTTCCAGCTGGGTCATTAACCCTTTCAAATGTATTGAAATACAAGCTTCGACTTTTTTGTTTTGCGGTTGCTTTTTTATTTAAGCTTCCTTTAAAACTCTTAGATTTATCTATTACTCTTTCAGATAAACCAAACTCTATAAAATCATTATTATCAGTAATAGTGCGAGGTGCTACGCCTAATTCTACAGCTCTCGTAACAATAGCAGCTATAACTTTAGACAACGACTGTAGATTAGGAAAATTAGTACCAATTGCTGTTTGCATTGCCACTGCAGAATCTTCGACAAACTTATGAAACAACCTTTCATCTTTTAATATCTCTTTTAATTTACCTTTAAACTCAGCACTATTTTCTATTTCACTCCATAGTTCATTTTTAAAAGCGTTTTTAATAGATGCTTCACCAGCACCGTATCCAAAAGTCATTAAGGGTTTTTTAGCGTACTTTCTTTGTGCCCCTAACTGTTGCCATATATGAGAAAACTTTGGTCCTAATGAACCACTATAGTTATTTGTTATCTCTAAAAACATATCAGTTGTTAAGGTGTAAACATCGTTATGTGGGTCTGCACCCAACATGCCAGTATATAAACCAGTTTTTTGATCTCCAGCATACATTGAATTAATTGCTACACCATTAGCAGTTCCATCGATTTCTGTTATAAATCCAGACCTGTATTCTTTAAGTTTATTCTGTGGGTCTCTCATATACTCAAAAAGTTTTATACCTTCATGTATAGCATTTATCGAAGACCAACCCTCTTCTTCTCCAGCTTTTCTTACAAGTTCAGGTGCTATACCAGCACCGCCTGCATTTGTGTGAGCATCTTGTATTGCTTTCCAACCTCTTACAATCCCATTAAATTGGTCTGCTATTTGTTTATTACTACCATGTTTGACTTTGTTCATTCCAAACTTTTTTAAGATTCCAGCTTGCAAAGGTACAAGGTCATTCTGAGATGTTAAGTTATATACAATGGTTTGAGCTGCCTCAAGTAAACCCCTAGCTAATTTATTAGATTGATAGTTACCCAATGTTTGATCAACATGAACCCTCTTAGCTCCTCCAATAAAATGTGTATAGTAAAAGAAACCATCTTCAACATGATTCGCAATCCACTGCCAAGTTTCATTCCAAGCTAAATCTTTTGCAAAGTCTCCATGATATTCTTCTACTAACCATTGTTGATTAGAGTCTTCAGCAGCTGGATTACCATAGTTAGGGTTTGGAACTTTTCTTCCTGGGTTAGTATTAGGTTGGCCATTTATATAATCCTGTACTATATATCTAACCCTGTATGTTTCTCCATTCTCCCTTCTCTTATGGATTTTGCCATTCCATTCAATACCCTCTATATTTATAAAGTTTGGGCCCTCTAAGATATCTACAACCTCTTGGTTTCTCAATGAATCATTAATTTTAGCAGCCAAATCTTTGTTTATTTTATGTTTAACACCATTCAAAGCATGAATACCTTTGTTAGTATCTTCAGCCTTTCCTGCTCTTCTATTAGGGTCTTCTTTTCTTTGTAGTTGTTTAGAGACTGTTGCTAATGCACCCGTTTGTCTTAATGGTGGATTGCTATGAACATCTCTTTTCATGCCAGGTATAACAAGGTTTCCTAATTCAGATAATTCTTCCGCTGCATTTAAACCAGCTTCAGTAAGCTTAGTTACATAGACATCTTTATCATCTACTCTTTCTAATTCTGTTTTAAATAACCCCATTTTGTTAACATTTTCTGTTGTTTTATCTTTGTATGTAACAGAACCTAAAGCATCCGTCACAGCTCTCAAAGCAAGAGCTCCACCTATAGCCCTAGTTGTTGGGGTTCCATTCTTAACTTTAAAAGCACCTTCAATTATTCCTCCAATAGCTTCATGTGTTGCTACAGTAGCGTTTTTATTCTCTTGTTCTGTTCGTGTTTCTTCCGTCTGTTTATCATCTTTAATGCCTTCTTTTACACCAAGAGTTTTATCTTTAAGCACATGTAACACAGCATGTAAAGCTGCATCCGAGAAAGCTTCAGGTACACCATTAGATTCTAGAGTTTTAAAATCTGTCAACCAAGTGCTCATATATTCAGCAACAGACCTTGGGTCTGTTCTTAAATCTTCTGCCGCTCTATTAATGTAATCTTCGTAAGATGCTGATGACATACCAGTGGTTAAATTATTCATCTGATTAATTACTTTAGCAGAGTAATCTTTGTGGTCTTCTAAAACAATATTGGCATTTTCGATTCCACCCATTATATTTAAAGCAGCCTCTTGATCTTGAGCATTAATAGCCTCTCTTAAAGATGTAGCTGCTGACTCAGATGTATCACCCCTATTAACCAAATCCATATCAGTCAAAGTTTCTACATTTGGACCAGACATAACACCTTGATTAGTGTTTGGTCTTGGTGGTATTGCCTCAATGACACCCATAGCCGCACCAACACTAGGGTTTTTTACAGCGTTATCAAGAACATTTTGTAATCCTTCAGAAGCTTCGGGGCTAACAATAGGCTGGGTGTATTCAGACTCTCTTAATATTGCTTCAAATTCGTCATCATCAGCTTTTTTCTTTTGGTTTTCTGCTATTATTTCCTCGATTCTTTTTTCATTAATAACATGTCTTTCTTCTTGTTTTTTACCGCCATACTTTCCTGTACTAACATTACTATAAGCCATCAAATACTCCTTTATTAAAAGCTAATTTCACTTGAACCACCTCTTTCATTGAAGCCCTTCCATCTACCCACTAAAGGAGTAAATTTCTTTCCATAATAAGCAGCTCTTGCTCCATCTCCACCTACAACACTTTCGATTAACTTAGCTGAATTAGCCAGAGTTCCTGTAAAAGGTCCTGCAAATTCATTAGCAAAGTCTATAGCGTCTCTATTAAAATCATAAATAGGATGAATGATATTCACTAACTCTCCAGGAGTTCCTAATAATCCAGAAGACACTAGTCCTCTTTGTATTTCTGCTGTGTCTTCTATCCATGGATTATATCCATCTTTAAATTTCCATTCATCTTTTAAGTCTTGTCCTAAAAACCCAAACATAATCATAGTTGCAGCCATTGCAACCGCCTGATATCTTGCTTCAGGATTACCATGCCTCACCTGCCTATAAATCCTAGGTAGAATATGAGAAGTAAAAGTTGATAGGAAACCCTTGTATTGTGTCATTAACCTAAAATGAGGATTAGAGTACCATAAAGGTCTATCTATTGCATTAGGATTAGCTAACACGTTATCTACATATGAGTTCCTAGCAATCTGTAACTGTTCTATTAAATTAACAAACCTTTCATCGTTAGCTATTTTATTATACATTACATCTCTATTTATAATTGTAGGGTCAGCTCTCAATATTATGATAGCATCTTTATATTCTTGTGCTAGTTTAGTTGGGTTAACATTTAATTCCCTTAACCTTTCATAAGCATCAGCTGCATAGTTACTTCCGCCATCTAAATATGTAGATACAATATATAAATCATCAACAATTGCATCTTGTGCCATTGCTAATTTAGCTACACGAGTACTATCAGTATATGGTTTAAGTAAGTTTAAAGTAAAGAAAGTTTGTAGCATATTCTTTTTAAACTTAGACATATGATCAATTTCTTGTCCAATATCCATATGTCCCATTACACCATGCTTAATTGAATCATAACCAAAGTTATAAAAATCCAATTGGTTTTGGGTGTATTCGTCCATATTTATTCCTAGACCACTCTTTACATTCTGAGCTGTTTCTATTAAAGACCTTTTATAATGTTTCTTTAAGTCTCTACTAGCCTTTTTAATTATTCCTACAATTCCTCCATGCTTTGGTGCATTAAGAAGTAATAAACCTATCTCAGGTAAAGACGCAAGTACAGATGTATCAAGTTGAGTTATTGTTCCAATGAAAGTTAAGTGCCCTTGAATACTAGCCAAGAACTTATTGCTTATTGGTTTATAATCTCCCCTACTTGCTGCAACAGAGTCTTTAACTAAAGCATTAATTCTAGGGTCCCAAGTATCTCCCATTTCTTTTTTAAGGTCTATTAACGCCCTATCTAAATTTATACCATTTTTACCAAGCATTTTTCTATCCATATCATGGTTAATGGTAGAGGTAATATTAAGCTTCAACTTTTCAAAGTTATCTTTCTCTAAGAAAACCTCATTCATTACTTGAGAATCTCTAAGATATAACTCTGTTCTTCTTAGGGTACCAGCCTTACGATGTTTAAATGCAATATCTTTAGTGTTATCGTGGGCGTATCCTTCGGGAGTATTAACAATATCCTCCCATAATTGCACAGCTGCTTCATGCTTCATTCTTCTTAAATCAGGTGGTTTTTTCCCTTCTGCAGGAGAATGCCAGCCAGTAACTAATGTTTGGATAAATAACTCTTTATTTTTTCTGACAGCCTCTGGATTTAACACAGCAGATTTGTAAAAATAACCCTTTAAAGGGTCTCTAACTTCCTCTACTAAATTACTATGTGCAGCCCAAAGGGCGTTAGTTGAACTATTTATTCTTTCATGTAGTGTAATCAAGTCTTTTTCAATATATCTATACTTTTTATGCATAGGTCCATTAGTGTTACCTTCATCAGTTTCTCTCTGCCAAGCTTCAAATTCTCTCATTTTCGTATTATAATCCTTACCCGCCTTCCTAGTATTAAATATACGAATAAACTCAGATTTGACCATGTCAGCGTGGTTTAAAAGGCTATGCATTAATAGTGTTTTATATTTGTATGCAGCCATACCTGCCATATGAGATGTGTTAGAGGGAGCAAATGTATCCATTATAATAGCAAGCTTATGCTTTGCTGCATCACTTACATCATTACTATTCATAAACTTTTCTAATAGTCTTGCCCCGCCCTTTTGTACAGCCCTGCCAGGAAGTTCAGCAAGAGTTCTTAGTACACCCTTTTCTTTTATACTGTCCGCCTTACGCCCTTCTTCTTCATCTGCTTTAGAGCTCTTTGTTATCTCTGCTTCAGGGTCGATTATTTTTTTATTTAGCTTTTCAAGTTCTTCCTTTATATTACTGTACTTCTTATGCATAGGTCCAGCTAAATTTCCATTTTCAGACTCTTTTCTCCATTGTTTAAAATCTCTTATTGCTTCACCATATTTTTCATCTTCTATGCTAGTATTAAATAGTCTGTTAAACGTATTTCTTAATTCGTCTTTTGATTCAATTTCTAAATGATTAATCCAAGCGTCATACTGTTCTATATTATTACCATCACCAAAGAAGTTTTTAGCTACGTCTGTAGATGCTTGAGAATATTGTCTTTGCATTTTTTTAAATGAGCCATACCCTTTTCCAGTTGTTAAAGTACCACCTAATGTACCACCTAGTAAAGCACCACCAGTAATAGCATTCACAAGAATTCTTTTATAATCCTCATCATTCCATTCTCTTTTAGATCCAGCTACTGATGCTGCATAAGAAGTTGATTCTTGTAAACCCTCAGTAACACCTTCACTCCCAGCTCCTTTTAAGAAAGAGGTTCCAAATTCCTTAGCCAATAAAGTTTTACTCATTTCAATATGTGCTATTGCTCCAGCTGCATCTGCAACTTCTTTTTCAACTTGGAATGTTGCTTCTTTTATTTTAGCTTTAGCTGCTGCTTCAGAAAGACCTTTCTTTTTTTGAAGTTCGATAGCTATCTTTTCCATTGCATCTTTCTTAAGTATAGAACTTGAATTAAGTAACCCATGTAAACCAACCCTATCTAATACACCCATTACTATACCTGCAGACAATGCTGCGGCTGCATTACGCTCGTCCATATCGCCTTCCATACTACCGTATACTTCACCAGCATATGTTAATGCTGGGGGTATTGCACCAAGAGTTAATCCTAGAGCACTAGCACCTGCAATAAACGAACCAGCTGCTGCTGAACCAGCGATACCCATTATATAAGGTAATGCTTGTCCCATCATACCAGCCATATATCTACCTGCTTGTGTTATGTTTTCTATCTCGCCAACATCTTGAGCATAAGTAGGAAGTAAAGAGTTTTTATGTTCATATTCTTCTACCCCCATAGTTCCGTTTTGAAACATTTCTTCGTTGCCAATAGCATCACCTAGTGCTGCTTTAAATCCATGTAATGAACCATAAATATTATTCCAGCCTGCGTCCCATCCAGTAGCAAATGCTGAATTAGCCTCGTTCTTTATATTTCTTCCTTGATGTCTGAACATTACATCGTTATACAACCAAGGACTTTCTGCGAACTGTGCTTCATCTATAGCTTGTCGTTTAGGTATATAAATATCACCAGCACTACCAACATCAAGTTCATTTCTAGCTCTATCCCAATACTGATCTCCATCGCCCACAAGGCTTCTCATCATTTTGCCTGCCCAATAAGCTTCTTGATCGCCTTTACCTGTGTAAGAAGTTAAATCAACTAAACCCTCTTGGTGTAGCTTTCTATTTAAAGATGTTTCTGTTTCTGGGTTGTAAGGAACACCTAATGTTCTACCATAAAAACCTGTGCCTTCTTCTTCTTGTTCACTAAAGCCCTGGTCTCGGATAACATCAGAGATAATTTGAGCTTGTTGGTAACCTCTAGCTGTTCCTGGTTTAGTTCCTTCCCCTTCTTCGTGAAATACTTCAGCTGTATCAAACCCTTTTCCACGGTATACTTCTCCTGACTTTGTATCTACCCATGTATCACCATCTTCTAAGTAATACTCACGTCCACCCATTTCAAAGGTTCCGTATTTGTCAATGAGCCATTCTTTATTTGCAACCATGTATGCCTCCTGCGTTTACATTTGCCCAGTTTGTTTCAGATTTTGTACAGCCCATCCTGTAAAGTTGTTATACCATATCCATTGCTCACCTTTAGTTTTCCTAATCTCTTTCCATTCATTTAACTTTGCTGTTGAAACAGCTTTTATTTCTGCTTTTGAATGTTTGGAGAAGAGCCAATTAGTATAGGCTGCATTATTAACTGCCTGAGCATCTTTAAGAGCATAACCGTCTTTACTTAAACTTCCTCCTTGAGTTGAAAGAATAGCCATATTACCTAAGAAATGACCAGTAATATTTGCTCTAGCAGATTCTTCGTCTTCACTATCAAACCAACCACCTTTTTCAACAGCTTGTTGAGTTGCTTTTACAAGGGCTCTTTGTACACCCTTATCACCAAAATCGATTTTCAGTTCATCTGCTTTCATTAAAGCACCTAAGACTTCGCTTGATAGGGAGTCTAAATTACCTCCACTCTTACCACCTTGTTTGATAATATCCATCATTTTAGATTCGGTACTATCTCTATTAGACTGGTGTGTTGTTCTTAGTTCTTTATCCCTCTTTGCATCCGCTTTAACTTTATCTCTTGCCATAGCTTTACTATCTTTAAATCCTTGAAGTTCCATAGCTCTATCGTGGGCTTGGTCAAGAATAAGTTCATCACCTTTTGCTCCTAATATTTCCATAGGACTAAAACCTGATAGGGCTCCAACAGCTACAGTAAATAAATCTTTAGCTAGTTCCATACCATATTCATCTTGAATACGTCTTTGATTATCAAGAACCTGTTTAGCAACATTAGAATCATTTTGTACAGCATCAGCTATAGTAGAACTTTCTTTATCTTTTCTTAAGTTAGCTAAAGCTTCACTAAAAGAATCTAATTCATCCTTTCTATTTTCTTCTATAAATTCTTCTGAAGATTTACTTGTATTGGTTTTATCTTCTGGCTCATCATCAAATAAACTTTTAATACCTAGAGTGCCCAAAGCAACACCTGCTGTAATCTTTTCTGGAGAGTAAACTTTATTTGGTTTAAAAGACTTTATATTACTCTGTAATTTTTTTATGGTTTTACCATGGGTTAAAAAATTAGTCTTTGCTTTTTCTACGGCTCTTTGTAAATCTTGAAATGCTTTAGAACCTGGTTTTGCTTTAGTGTTTTTTAAAGCTTGTTCTGCCCTTCTTAAAACTTCTTTAGCTTTCCTTTTTGCTTCTCTTGCTAAGGCTAGTTTCCTCTGTGTACTTTTTAAAGCTTCTTTACTTCCTTCTAAAAACTTATCCTTCCTAAAAAGCATATCATAAATCTTTTTACCCCACTTAGAGTTCTTAGTGACATTAGCCACTGTTCCAATAATTTTACCGCCGACCATAATTGATGATGATAATATAGGACCACCTACTGGAATTATACTTATTCCTAATAATGCGGCATCAGTTGGATTTTCTTTAATCCATTCACCTACAGTACCACTTAACATAGCATGTTGTTCTCTAGTATCAAACTTTTCTAATTCTGTAAAGAAAGCTAATGAATTATTTCTATCTATAGCTTGCTGTTCAGTTAATACTGCTTCTTCTGTTTCTGTATTACTTTTTGGTATTGCTAAGTCGTCTTCCCAAGATTTTGATAGGTCTGCTTCTGCGTTTGGTATAAAAGTCGAGGATCCATCGTCTTCTAGGACTTCATAATAATTATCGTCCGCTAACATATCTTTAAATAGTTCATCAGTAGGTAGAAGATTTACATGTCCATTTTTCTTTCGGTATGTATTCCATCTACTATCCCACTCATCTTCAATCTCCTGCTCCCAAAACGCATCTGTTTCTGGAGATGTTAATTCATCAACACCACTTGATTTCACTACTGTATCATTTGGCATGACAACCTTTTTAAATCCACTTTCGTCCACATCAAAAACAGAAGAGTTATTAGTATTGTTTCCTGCTTCTTTTTCTTTCCCTGATGATAGTTTTAGTTCGTTGTTTTCTCCCCTCCACTTGGGGTTGTTTGTTTTGTTTTCAATAGTAAGTTTTGTTCCATTAGAATCTTCAGTTGTTTGTTTTACTACCTCACTATTTGGATCTTCAACTTCACTATCAAAGGTAGAGCTTTCTCTTGCGGCTTTTTCCATCAGTTCAGCAATATATTCTTTATAGTTATCATATCCACCAGTGTATGTACTGCCTTGATTATATCCAGCCATATTTATTCTCCTTGTTTAATACTACATTCCCAACCAATTTTTCCATGTCTCTTTTTTAGTTAAATCTTCCCAGCTGAAGTCATCAAAAGTAGAAGACTCTTCTTTTAATCTATTAAGATCTCTTGCATATACAGAATTCTCTGGTAAGTTTGGCATTAACCAATCAGGTGTAAATCCAGGAAGTTTTGATTTATAAATAGACTTTCCTACATTTGGTTGATCTTTCCACGCATTATAAGCATTAGAAGATTTTTTAATTCTTTCATCTAATCTATTACGTTCTGCTATAAAGTCATTTAAAGACATACCTTTTTCATTAGTAAACCGATCAGTATGATATTTATTCATATAATGATTCTTATTTTCATCTCCTGTTGACCAGCTATAATACCTTTCAGGATTGTTTTTTATATGGTTATATATTTCCTCATCAGAAGAATCTTTGTACGGACTCTCAGGGTAATTTCTAATAGAATCTATTGTTCTTTGTAAGAAATCTTTTCTAGTTGCTTCCAATAGATTTGATTGCTCTGCCATTGAATTAACTGCTTTGTTTTTTGCTTTTGTAAATCTACCGTAATGATCTGGAGGAGCTGCTCGTTCTTGTATCATACCTCCAGCAGTTCCTACTTTTGTAGGTTTTACAATGTAATCAAATAGTTTTGGTGCTCCTGCAGTTATTGCTGCAGCTGCTCCTTCTTCCCACCAGTCTTTCTTAATTTCTGGTGTTCCTGGATTACCATGTCCTGCTGGCATTTTTCCTTCCGTCCAGTTTGCTCCACTCCATATATTAGGCATAATTAAATCCTCCGAACCTTCTCATATACTCTTCATTATCAAAAGGTTTATTATATTGATTATTAAATTGACCAATTTGACCCAAAGGTCCTCGTGTCATTGTTGTATTTCCTGCTATGTTAACAGGCTCTGTATTTGTTTGCATTCCTGAAACAGCATTAGTTGGAGCTTCTGCTGTAATAGGTTCTGGTCCACTAACAGCGGCTTGAGCTATTCCTCCACTACCTGGAACAACAGCATTAGCAAATGCACCTGCTATTGTTGGACCCATTCTTTCCCAAAAACCTTTTTGTATTTGTGCTGCTTTAGGAGCTGTCATTTTTTGAGTAAAATATTCTTTATCCCATATTTTTCTTGGACTGTATATACCATTCATTTTTTCTCCTAAAAATCTACTTTAATTCTATACCAAGGCAAATCAGGGTGTACTGGATTTCGTTTAACACCACGATTAACATTAGGACCCTCATGAACTTCTATAGCGGGAGCATCCGAACTCCTTTCTGCCCAAGATAACCAAGAACTTTTAGGTGCAAACTTATCTTCTGTCCACTTAGGTTGACTAGCTAATGGCCCACCTCGTCTACTCATATTATCCCAATTTTTTCTTTTAGGATGATCTTCAGGCATAATTTGAAAATACTCATTAGGGTCCATAAACTCTAACATATCTGGATTAAAGAATTTTCTTCTATTTTCTTCTGACATATTTGCCCAATATTCTGGACCAAGACCATAAACACTTTGTGTTCCTAACGGTCCTCTACTTTTTTCTTTTCTTGCTAGGATTTCTTTAATCCTATCTTCCTTTATGCGTTCTTTAGTATATTTATCCATAGCGTCAAACCAACCCATCACTAATCTCCTATTTTAAATTTCAGTTCCATCACCCCAACTATCATTCCAAATACCACCACCAGAACCAGAGTTATTGGTTGTGTTACCACTACTAGACGGGCTGTCATTACTACCTACACCACTTAGTCCACTATCCATTACTGTTGTAGGTGCTGTCGTCCAAACATTACTAGGTGGAGTAAATGCGTTACCTATTGCGGTACCAACATTAAAGTCAGATACACCAGTATATTTATCTATAGCATTATTAATCATGTCAGGAAAATTAGTACCAAATTTAAAGCCGCTAAAAGGTACAGCTAAACCTGCTACCTTACTAATAATATCACCAAATCCCCCTGAATTAAGTATTCCCCTCTCACTTGCGGGTGCTAAATGCTTGCCGTTGTGCGTCAATCCCGTAGTGTCATTATAAGGCTCATATTTATATGTGTCTTTATTAAAGTTAAAATCATTAAGGTTATTTTTAACCCTGTTGTGAGCATCCCAACTAGTTCCTGCGGTATGCATATCATCGTTTTCCATTGCCATCTCTGTGGCACGCAATCTTATATCGGCTTTATCAGAGTTACTTAGCTGTTGGTATTCCTCAGCTGTTACCATTCCTGGATTATTCCAATTGTAATCACTACCATGAAAAGATGGCTGCCCATTTAATTCTTGTTGAGCTTGATTAAAATAATAAGAACCTGACTTTTCACCTGAAGGACTATAGTGTATTGGCGTACCATCTGTATCATCGAACCCTGCTCTTGCTTGTTGTTGATTTGAGAGACCCCATATACTATTCATTACTTACCTCCTGATTGTGTCGTAGTAGTAGACTTATCAGCCACCCCATGAAACAAAGAAGCATATTGAGACAAACCCTTGTAAGGAGCGTCAGCAATATTCTGTGCTTGTTGCTGTTGTCCCGCACCAATACCAGCCAATGTTTTCGCACCTGTTCCTTGAGCTTGTAATGCAGCCTGTTTATTAGCAAAGTTTTGTGCTTGTGCTTGTTGATCTATTTGTCCAAACTTAGCTGCTAAATCATTAGCTATAGACTGACTATTGATGGCTTGTCTAGAACCGCCTAAACTACCTGCACGGCCTGCACCAGCCGCATTCAGCCCAAGAGCCGTTTGTGCTTGTGATTGAGCGGCAGAACGCATACCAGATAGATTTACACCTGCATTAGCTTGAGCAGCTAGTGCATTTTCCAATCCTGTTTGTGCTCCCGCAGAGGTTACTCCACCTGCTTGAGCTGCAAGTTGGTTAGCATTAAACCCTGCTACTGAACCCAATTGCCCAGAATCATAAAGACCCTTACCTTCTCCAAGCATAGCTTTAACTTCAGGTTTGAATTCTTGAGCAAAACCAGTAGTAGAAGTAGAAGAACCTCCTCCTTTGGTATAAGCAACATCTTTAGAATCAACCCAAGTAGCTTTGCCTTTGCTAATTATTTTACTCGTAGCCATATCAATAACTACACCATCATAAATTTTAATTTTTGACATCTAAGTCTCCTTTAAGTTCTTTCTCATAGTCACATACTTTTCTTCCCAACCAACTTTATTAAGTTGCCTGATAAAACCCCTGCGACCAGTATATTCTAAATAGTCAATATGCTCATACTCTTTAATTACTTTCTCAAACTTAGTAATTAAGTAAGGCATTTCCTCGTATATTTCACTTCCACCTAAAGTTATAATGTGTAGCGAAGTGAAGTTATTATATGTAATAATCCTTGTAGTAGCGATGGCGACTGGAGAGCCGTCCATTAAGACTTCCCATATATGATACATCATAGGTTCCTTAATAGCGGCCTCAACTATTTGAACAGCTGTCCACTCACCATCACTATGTTTTAAAGCTCTACTTATTTCTCGTTTCAAATTGTTATATCTGATGAGTATATCCTCACCAACTATTTGTTTTATTTCATACATCATTTATTCCATTTAAGGTTTAGTAGGATAAACTGGTTCTGGAGTAGGAACGTACCCATCTGGTAAATCCCTAAGTTCTTGTCTATATGTTAACCACAATACTTTCTCATCGTCAGTATGAGGTACATCTGATAACTGAGAGAAATCAGACTCTAATAAAAGTCTATCTCTTTCTATTCGTAATTGTTCTAAAGAAACATCTTTTACTGGAGGTGTCCATACGGCACCATCCCAAGTCGAACCTATACCAGCATTATCACCCGATTCTACCCAATCACTTTCAACAGACACTCCTGAATAAGTTGTAAACGCTCCTTCAGTAGCAACGCCATCCACAACCTTGTAATAATTTTTCATATATAGTCCTTGTTAAATCGTAATAAATAGCATACCAGCAGCCCCTGCACCAGCATTATAGTAACTACCAGCACTACCACCTGTTCCTACACTATCATTATAAACGCTACTAAAGGAGCCTGATGTGCGACCTACAGAACCTCCACTTACCGATCCTGTTGATCCTGAACCTCCTGGAGGACTAGAGGTTCCACCACCACCTCCTCCTAGAGTTAGTAATGTTCCAGAAGATGAACCAGATATTGTGGTTGCACCTCCAGATGTTCCAGAAGAACACCAACTGCCTGGACAACTTCCGCCACTACCAATGTTGATTGTTAATGTTTCTCCTCCCACTACAGTGATTAGTCGTTCAATACAAGAACCACCTTTACCTCCTGATTCGCCAGCCTGTTCGTGTGAGCCGCTTGCTCCACCCCCACCACCAGCACCAGAACCTGTAACTATTAGCTTTGTTATTCCCTCAGGTACTGTCACAGAAGCGTTGGTAACAGCACCAATGTTACTATACAAGAAAGAGCTAGAACTAACAAGAAGGGTGTCTAAAATATCCTCTACACCAGCGATAAAATTAGCTTTAGAGGTTCCTGTATTTGTTAACTTTGTTGCTGCCGCAGCTCTCGTTAATGTTGTACTACTGACTGGGGTTCCTGTTATAATTCCCATAAGTCTCCTTAATATCCTACAACAACAACATCGAATTCGATGATGTCTGCAGTGGTTTGGTTAAAATTTATACTTGATGATGAACCTGTCGTCACATTAGAAGCATAATGAGTAGAACCAGCTGAAGGATTGCCCTCAGCAGCTCTTGCTGTTAATTGAATGTTCTCTATACTCTCAAAAGTATTATCTAATGTTAATGTCTTAGATGTAACAGCCGTAGATACCCCACTAGAAACTGTAAACATCTCAACCGTATGGTACTCTTTCATACCATTGGCGTATATTTGGTAAGTGATATTAGAGTTAGTACTAAATCTTACCCATAATGGTCCAGCCGCTTGAGGAACAAAGAAGTTACCTTGATTAGAGAATGAGTAATCAGAGATAGGTATGCCATAAAAATCAGAGGTAGAATAGTCTGAATAAAAATCATCTGTACCAGTATAAGCCTCTGTATCTGGATTGCGATACATTAAATCATTAGCTCCTGGAGTTGCTCCGTTAACATATATTACTGGATTAGAATCTCCGTTAACCGTAAAGTATAAGGCTCTACCTACTTCTGCACTACTTATGTGTGTCTTGTATATGTAATATCCAGAATGGTTACTGTTCCAGTCTGAAATTGCCACTTGACTACCGATTCTAAATGTCTGAGTGGATACAGAGCTACCATCAATAGAGGCAATGTTCGAGTCTGTTATAAACTTTCCTAGTAAAGACAGAGTAGAGCCATCCCAATAAATAGCTTGAGTGTCATTTCCGAATAAGAACTTAGCAGTACCACTATTACTAGTGTCATTTCCTATTAAAAATCCTGAACCTGTTATATCTGCTGAAGTTGCTGGAAATGTGCCTGCAGTGCCTCCCGCTCCTATGTCTCCAGAACGAATACGACCTGCATTATTTGAGATTAGTATCTCACTATCTACACTTATCTTATCTGTTGTAACAGCATTAGCAGCTAAACTGGAAGTGCCAATTGTACCAGTAGTAATCTTAGCACCGTCAACAGTAGTTGTATTATTATTAATAGCCGTAGCTACGTCTGCTGCTGCTACTGCTCCAAAATAAGCTGCGGTAACTGCACCAGTTCCAGAAACCTTTATCTTGCCAGTAGTAATGGCATTAGAAGCAATCTTATCTGCTATTACCGTTTCAGATAGTAGCAACTCTCCGTCAATGAATGACGATGTTGCTGCCCATGTTGCCACTCCTGATACTTTCTTTAATGTTCCGTACAATTTACCATCGTCATAAGTAATAACAACAGTAGTACCGTAACCTAATTCTTTGATAACAGAATAAGATCTTCCTGTATACGCAGTCACAGCTGTTATTGTATCGGTGTTCCATTGCGTACTATTAAGTGTAGGTTTATTTCTACCAGTAATAGTATATGGTATTAATCCAAACCCTGTTTCTTCTGTAGCTACTGCATATACATTCCAAGTAGACTTAGTGCCATTTATAGTATATTTTTCAGCAACAAAGAAAGCTGTGTCAGGAATCGCACTAGTAACAGCTATAGAGGTCCAAGGTACATCAGTACCATCAAGTCTTGTTCCTGGATAATCAGGATCGCCCATATCAGTTAATAAACCAGCATAGGTAGAGTAATAACGCTCCAAGGTACTACTACCAGAAGCCGTAATATTTTCCCATATGTAATCTGTAGGGTCCCCAGAAGAATATATACTTTTGGAAAATGAATAACCCCTCCAAGGTAATAATACTCCTGAAGCACTGAAAGCAGTGTATTGAAATCCAATAGCATCACTTTGATTGGTTATGACACCACTAGAACTAGCATTAGTAACACTACTAGCATAAGCTAGATACAAAACTTCTGTAGTATATTCCCAAGTATCTCCATTTCTTACTGCAGTTGCTTGAGAAGAAGCAGCACTTGCTCCTAACTCTCTAAGTTTTCTCCTTAGTTCTGTTTCTGAAATAATAGCCATAACACCCCCTTAGCGTTTACCTGCTAACTTAACATCAAACTGTAGTTTTCCTAATTGAGGGTTGGTATTTCCATTCATCTGTACTTTTAGATTCATGTATCTGCCTGTAGTTCTTACATCTAACTTATGAGATGTACTAGGATTAAATGTCTGTAGTGTGTAAGTTTTAGTATCAGTAAGTCTTTGTGTAGCAATCAACCCAACCTTTACGCTATCAACTGAATCTAGATAAATGCCATTAATCCACTTAATAGTAGCGTTATCAGATAAATTATCATCTTCATGAACAAAGAAACCATCTGCTTCATAAGCCGTATTAGATAACAATTGTATTTTAGTATCATCTGGCTTAGTGGCATATATTTGTAAAACCCCATTAAGTTCTGTTTCGTATATATCAGTTAGTCCTGGCAAAGTTCTCTTGTGTAGCTTTTTTTCGTTGTAATCATAAACGAAAGCTAAGTCACAACCATTAGCTGTATTAGACGATGATGAGAAACAAAACCATACTTCTTTATCTCTAGTCTGTTGGAAGCAGAACGACCTATCTTTCTCCGTAGCCTTTACTAAGGAGAATATAGTATCTTGAAATATTCCTTTTGCAACGTCAGTCTTTTGTGATTGACCATCGTGAATAAATACACCGTAATTGCCGACAACCAAATGCTGAGCATTACCGATATTAGCAAAACAACGAGAAGAATAGATACCGTCATCCTCAAAAATACTTTCAAATGATAAAACATAAGAATCTCCTGTTTCAGCAACCCTTATAACAGAATCTGATTTATAAGCTATAAAGAACTCCCCTAGTTGACCTCCATCTAATATCTTTCCTGGAGTTTCTATTGCGAAAGCATCGCCTGCTGTATTAGTTGTACTAGCAGTCCACTCAGTACTAGATAAAGACCCTATACTTGTTATATGAGAAGACCATAATATATCAATTGGTAGGTTAACATCGTCACTCGCAGAAGAAGTATTCTCTTCAAAGATATTCATAGCCATTAATCTATTACCAAAAGGCTTTAAACTTCTAGTAACAATAGGATACGTTGTTCCTCCTGCTGGAGCAGGGTCACTTACAGGCCAGTTAGGCATTATATTAAGACTTCCAGAAGAAATACCAGCATCAGTGAATTGTGGTGGGGCATCAACAGCGGGATTAACAATAAGTAATTCATTAAAAACAAATATCTGTGGAGGATACTTTTCATCAAAAGTAAACTTTAAATTTGTTGTGCTGTTTGTAATATCATTCCAAGCAGAAGTATTTGTATTGTAGGTTACTACATGACCAAAGTTATCAGTACCTTTTACAATATAAGCTATAACTAAATAATTGTATCCTGCGGGCGTGAATTGTGTTACCGCCATAGCCTCACCACCCGATATAACTGTATCGGTACCATGTAAAGCTATATTATCTGAAAAAGAATTAACACCATGAACAGATCCATCCTTACATCTTACATTTAAACAATCATTCCAAGCTCCATCTGGTAATGAATGTGTTGGTATGTCTGTTATCAGACCTACACTTGAATAATCTATTTCTGGCGTTGTTTTAAACGACATACTAGTCTCCTTTACCTAATTTAATTATTTTTCCCCAGACAGAACATTTTCCTTTGCTAATTTCAATAGGTTCTAGCTGAAAAGTATCATCATCAAACCAAGTAACTATACCAAAACAATGGTTCCAATTGTGTAATCTCCCTCTTAACCATTTATTCTTCTCTGATGACATATCCTTTAAGCACCCTAAAGATTGTGCAAATATAGCACCATCATGTAAACTGGTTCCAGAGTATCTTTGTACATCATGTGTATGACCATAAATAAGATTTGTGCCATAAGAATCTAAATGCTTTTTAGCATGATTAACTGTCACATAAGCCCCATGCACAAAACTAAGTTTACCTATAGTTAAAACATTGTTATATCCTCTATACTCATACCCTCTTTCTTCCCATCTACAGGCTTCTTTAAAATTATACTTATTTAGATATGGATGATTATCACCAAAACTATCTAGCCATTCATCATGATTGCCAGCAAGTATATATTTTTCAGTGCAATTAATTTCTTTTAATACTTTATCGAATCTATCTATTTGTTTATTAACTGCTTTGATTTCTTCATCGACCAAAGGCATTTGATATTCTAAAGGAGGTAGTTTCTTTCCTTTGTACTTCCAAGCAGAAACTGATTCCCACTCGCCAACATCGCCTAAATTTATAAATATATCTGGCTCAATATATTTTATTGCCTTTAATACTACTTTTACTGCTTTCTCATCGTGTATCGGAAAGTGCTGATCAGGTATAACAATCGCTCTTTTATACATAATGCCTCCCAGAATAGTCTTTTATTAGAAGTGGTTATGATTGTGGTTTTTTATTACAGGGGAATACCCTGTGTTTTTTTCTTGATTTGTTATGAGACTTAATTAATTTTTTTACTTTTTCTTTAATAGTCCAATAGTCCATTTTTTACCCCTTTGCTAGTTGTGCTCCGAAATAAAACTCTACGATAATAGTAGTCCATTTAAAAACTTCATCTAATTTTAACATGCCATTAACAGTAATATATTCTATTTTGTCTGGTGTAATATCAAAACCTAAAAAACTTGTACCTTTAATTATTGTAGGTATAACAGTAGGCACGTCTAAGAATACTGGAGCAACCTGTGTAAATACTATAATACCAAGTAGTACAAATATAATTACTCTTCTATTGAGTGCTGCCCAAGGACTCTCTGATTTAGCTACTTCTCTAGCTTTATCTACCTCAGCTGCTCTAGCACTTAATGCCTCTAACTGTAACTTTTGTAAATCTGTAGCTGCTTTACTCTTAATAGCCATAAGCTTCATAATGAAGCCCATAATTATTGGTGCTACGTTTGTAAGTAAACTAATCATTACTCTCTCTCCTTTATTGAGGAACTATAGGGGGGCCGTGTTCAGCTAATAAACAATGGTACACTTCGTGACCCATAATAGCTAATGCCTCTCTATCATCCCATTTATCTGGTACCATTATATGTACATAACAAGTATCTACTGAAGGATGTACTAATGCAAAACCCAATACTTGCTTACCATATTTTTTAGTATGTTTCCAGTAAGCATTGTTAAGGCTTTGTTCATCTTTATGTATAACTACTTTTAA
>Ga0208793_1000146_pt1 | contig 47839 bp, 74 predicted proteins | sample 17_taG_FD_184092 | JGI IMG/M metagenome (GOLD analysis project Ga0208793, IMG submission 184092) | Marine viral communities from the Subarctic Pacific Ocean - 17_ETSP_OMZ_AT15314 metaG (SPAdes) (version 2) | ecosystem: Environmental > Aquatic > Marine > Oceanic | place: Pacific Ocean | collected... | reverse complement strand
ATGCAGCCCTCGGTAGTAGAACAGTTCTTCTTTTGTTATACCTATGTTTAACTGCTTCGTAATCAAACTGTATAGATGTTACATTTCCTACTGGTAAATTTATTATAGCAGAAGAAGATACACTTGTTAGTTTTTCAGTAACAGTTAGATTAATACTACCTAAAGATATTGTTGCAGCTACACTTTGTAATGCTTCATCTACAGTAGCTTCTGGTTCTGCAATACTACCAGTTAATTCTAGACCTACTATCTCAGCTTTAGAAGATGACCTAGCGGTTACGGAAGGAGCACCTAATGTGCCAACTACTGTTCCTAGTTTCTCAGATACATTAGGTTTAATTGTACCTATTGTAAATGTAGCTGTTACACTTAGTAAGCTTTCAGAAGTCTTAGCTTCTACTGTAGCTATTGCACCTGTTGCAGATACACTTGCTAGAGTTTCGCTTATATTTACTTTGAGTGTACCTATCGCACCTGTAGCTGATACACTGTTTAAGTCTTCATCTACCTGTGGCTCTATTGTGCCTATAGCACCTGTAGCCGTTACACTTCCTAGTTCTTCTGCAACATTTTCTTTTACTGTGTTGATGCTGCCTGTAGCACTTACACCAGTAAGTGTTTTACTTACACCTACACCTAGAGAACCAATTGCACCTGTTGCTGATACACTGAGTAGGTTCTCAGATATGTCAATTTCAAAGCCACCAACGCTTACAGTTTCTATTGCGCCAGTTGCACCGACCCCTGTTAGGCTTACATTAGGTGCTACTTTACCGTATCTAGCAGCCCCATGCCTACCTGTGCCATAAAGAGCATCAGAGGAGTCATAGAAAGACATTTGTTAGGCGATACGTATTACTGCAGTACTTGCTCCTGCTGCAGGAAATTCTATAGTCAAGTCACCTGCTGTAGCACTTACTGTACCACCAAAGTCTATTACGCATATTGCTTTATTAGATGCAGAGGAATTGTAAATAATACAACCTGCTGCTGAAGTTGTTACATTAGAAAATACTTCATCTGCAAAGTCTACGATAGCAGTTGTACCATCTGCTGTAATAGCAGCACTATCTAGGTTTTGTCCACCTGCAGTATAGTTAGTACCTGATGCTTCGTCAGAGTTTCCTGTAACATCTGAGTAATTAGTTGTTGCTGCGCCATATGTACCAGACATACCGCTTTTAATTAGTGCAAGCTTTAAAGTATGGGTATCCATATCATGGACCGCACCAAGAAGTTCTTGTTTAAAACTTGTACACATTGCCGTTGTGATAGCCATGCTTGAATCCCTTTGTTATAAGTACAATGGGGCCAGCAGTTAGCCAGCCCCAAAGAATTATCTATGCGAGTAGATCTCGGTCTACTTCATCTGCAGCCTGTGTACCCATGCTATCCACGTCCATTAGACATGCAAATACACGAATTTTACCTGCTGTATCTGGTGTCGTACCTATCAACAACATGTCAATAGTATCTGCCCCTGTTATAATTGGGCAAGCAGTGTTAGCAAGAGTACTATAAGTACCTGCTGTAGCACTTGTGATAGCCATACCATCAACAAATGCGTCAACGTCACCACCTGTGATACCTAGATCAAAGGTTGCACCACTACCGCCTGTAGGTGCTACTGTGATTTCAGCACCTGCAAACATTACAGCAGTGTTAGCACCAACAGTGATACATTCGATAGTATCGGCTGCTGCCAAGGCTGAACCTTTAGCTGTTGCTGCTGCGGCTAAGTCAATTTCGACTTCAACCATATAAGGCTTCTTACTTGGGTTGCCCCTTCCACCTTCTGCTGCTTTGAGAGTATTTACGTTAGCCATAAGTCAATCCTCCCCTTACGCTGCGTTATATTTAGCAGTAACGATTGCTTCTGGACGAAGAATCTTTCTGCCATATAAGTGCATACCACGAACAATATCAGCAAAGCTGTCAGGGTCACGATATGTTTCTGTTTTACTGATCTGCTCTGCAGTAGCTACTGCTGAGTCATGACCAGCTACGATAACACCAAAGTCAGTGTTTTGGTTTGCATTACCAGTTGTACCAGATCCACCACCTACTTGAGGTAGGTTACTAGATGAGTATACACGGAAACCGTGGAAGTTACTCACAGCAAGACCATTACGTAGTCCACCTGATTCACCGAAATCAGCATTGAAGAAACGAGAGTCTTCGTCTGCAAGAATTTCCATGAATACTGGATCGACCACTAACCAACGTCCAGCTTTATCAACTTGTTGTTGATCAAGTAAACGTGCCATTCTAGCTACAACCATTGATGGTGAAGCTGTAGCAGTTGGAAGTGCAGTAGCACCCGGCATACGTGCTGCTAGTGGGATCGAGTGATCACCAGCAGAACTAGTTGTGATGTTGCCAAATGAATCCTTACGGAGTTTCATTGAAGTCAACAACTCATCTGTACCAGCAGTTGATACAGCTACTGTACCATTTGTTTGGTCATTAACAGTATCTGCTGTTGAGTGCAATGCTGACTGTTTGAAACCTGATAGATAGCCAAGAACTTCTTGGTCATGCTGATCAGCTAAACGGTAAGCTGCACGATTGGTTGCAAGATCCATAAAGTTGACGTGTGAGTGTGCTTCCTCGATGTCATCAATTTTAAAAGCATAGTAGTTTGCTTTATCAACAACTAGAGAGAAGTCCTCATCGTCTAGGTCTTGTGCATTAACCTGAGTTCCACGAGCATATGCGCTAACAGAAATTTCAGGCTCTTTGATGATTTTCACTGTATCGCCTTGAGCAGCAATCTCTCCGAAGTAATCAGAGTTTGTGATATCACCAACAACGGTACTCTTACGGAATGCAAGTTGTACCTTTTTGGAATAGATTATGGAACTAAAGTTACCATTAGGTAAGTTACCATAACCCGATGCTGATGTAAAAGCCATGTTAAATCCTCCATGATATTTGGCTTCGGGTTACAAAGCTAAACACCTGTAAGAGGCTGATCGTTTTCTAGGGTGCATGTAAAATATCCAGTTGGCCTACCAGATATCAATGGGCCTATACTTGAACAGGTAGTTCTTAGTAGTTTAGACTTAGTATATGTATTTGGAAAAATGTTATAGTAATAAGAGGTAGTCTATTCAGAGGCTCTTAAACTATACGTACTTAGTTATATGCACTTGAAAGTATTTGTCAACACTTATCGAGCACTACCAGTAAGATCATACACGAATTTTCCTGTTCGCATAGCCTTACTAATCTCTTCTTCACGCTCTTCAAACTCTTTAGAAGACATTTTCTGAACGTCAGATTCTTTTAGAGTTGCTCCACCCTCAGTAGGATCTACTTTAGTTCTAGAACCTTTACTGATGGATTTAGCAGCATCTTTTGTTTTAGCTTTCTTTGCTTGAACTGTTTCACCATTATCTATCTTATATAGATCTATAACTCTAATAACAGAAGCTGGGTCATCCATGTTTTCATAGAGAGCATCTTTTACCCATCTAGGTTGTTGCTCTGCCCAGTTGTGAAACTCATCTGATTGTCTTAGTGTATCAAAGGTAGGATGTGCTTCTCGGATCTTAGCTTCAGCAGTTTTACGTTCTGTTTCGTACTGTAGTTCATCTAATTTAGAAAGACGATCCTCAGCTTTTTTGAACATCTCCTGAGCTTTCTTAGCTGCAATAGTTTCTACTATACCTGCTACGTCTGGATACTTCTTTGACCAATCTTCAATATCTTCGTCTGATTTAGGTGGTACAATAGACTCACCCTTCATTCTAGTTTCGAGTGCTTTTAGTTTTTCGTTCCACTCTTTTTCTTTGTCGGACATATGCCGTCTAAGATCACCGTATCGCTTCTTAAAAGATTTTTCTTCAGGGTTTAAGTCTGAGTCATCTTCTTGTGCTTCAACCTCAGGGTTGGCTTCTTCTTGTTTGGAACTATCCTCGGCCTGTACTTCGGTTGTCTCAGATCCTTTGCCATCGGGTTCATTCTCTTCAACTTCTTCGCCACGAGCCTCTGCCTCTAATTTAGCAATCTCTTCTTCTTCTTTTTTCATACGTTCTTGTTTAATTGCGTAGTTACTTCCACGCTGTACAAAACCAGCTTTCTTCGATGTTTCTACTGCTTCTAATTCAGGCATATGTTTTCTCCTTATGTTGGGGTCAGCCGTAGCTGAGTAGCCTTATAGTTATTTGGATTGACTAGAAGTTTATCGTGCACCTAGACCAGCACGTTGCATTTGATCACCCATAGGTTGTGGTTTAGCTTGAGCCATTTCAGTTGGCATACCTTGTGCAGGTTGATCTGTACGTTCTGCACCAAACAATCCAGACATCTCTGGTCCGAATAGTTTACGTATGACATCTCCTACAGGACTGTCAGCAGCATCACTTGCTATTGTTTTCTCTTCATCAGAAAGTTCATTGAACCTTCCACGTATAACATTTTTATATTCTTCTAAAGTAGTTGTTTCCATTACACTTCCTCTTTTACGAAAAGACCAACTAAGAATGTTTGTATTGCACGATAGTAATATCTACTTGCAACCTTAATAGTGAAAGGACGTTTACCATTTGCCCACTCTATACATTCTTTAAATTCTTTATATACTGTTTCTGCAGTTCCATTTGCGATATGTTTACGACCTAAGTATCTGTAGCCTTTACGCATTGTCTCACCCCACCATTTATCGTGAAGTGTTTTCTTACACCATTCTACAGCATTAGCTTTATCATCTCTTTGGAATGCACCGCTTGCTACAGCATGAGTAGCTATGACACAACCACTCGCAGAAGAAGATGCTGATGGAGATGATCCACCGCCTCCTCCTCCACCGCCAGAAGAGCTACCACCACCTCCACCACCGCCAGATGATTTAGCTTGGTTAGATTTTTGTTGCATCTTTTTGTCATAGTCTTTATCAGCAAAAGCGACTTTTTGAACTTTACCATTTATACTTACTGCTTGACCATGCTTACCATCTGCTGCTGCTGCTGCTAAACTGCTATAAGTTTTAGTACCACCACTAGAAGAACCACTAGAAGAACTACCAGAAGATGTACTTGTTATAGGTGAGTTATTCTTATTACCATTGTTATCTGTTGTAGCTACTGTCTTACCAAAGAATTTATCTTCTTTCTTAGCTTTACCTAAGTTCTTAGCTGTTAAAGCACTACTACCAAGTTCAATAACTTCATCCATAGAACTACTACCTAGAGTCATGTTACCAAACTTATGACCAGCATTCTTTAATGCAGCAGTTTTTGTAGCTGCTTCTGAAGTTTTACCTGCTGCTTTGAGATCTTGTATTTCTTTGATAGCATCAGCGTTATTAATTGCGAAGTCATCCTTTGCAGCATTAGACGTAGCTACTAGACTAAAGTGGTTTGCTATAGCTGAGTCTCCACGATCAACAGCATTATCAAAGTGTTGTTGCTGTTTAACATCTAGGTTACCTGACAGTGCTTTCGTTACTGGGTCTTTTGTAAAGCCTTGAACACCTTCAGCAGATATAGAATCTGACATACCTATATAGTCTGATACTTCATACTTTGTTTCATACGCATCGTAGAAACCAGAACCAAACATATCAGACATGGCTTCACCCATCTCTTTACCTTCAAAAGGTTTTGTGATACCTTCTTTAATAGCTTGCGCCCCAGTAATACCATCTAGAGTTTTCTGTGCTTCCTCTGGGCTAATACCTAACTCTTTAGCTTTCTTTAAGTAAGCTTCTTCAATATTATTTAAAGTTTTCTTAGCAATAGCAGAAGCAGGTAAACCTATACCCGGTAATACCATAGCAATACCTTGGCCTACTTTTGCTTTTCTATACTCTTCTAATAGTTTTGATCCGTCAGTGTCTGCTTTCCATGTATCAGACTTTGGATCTAAAAGATTATTAAAGTCTTGTACTCTTTTCTTTTCTTTGTTAGTCTTTAGTGTTTCTAGCTTTTTAGCTTGTACTTTTCTATCATCATCATCAGAGCCGCTACCACCTGCTGACTTTGTTTGACCAACACCACCTGAAATGTCATCCGTTGGATCAGGTGTTTCTTGAACAATTTCAGTTCTATTCTCTGGTGTATCTTCTTTAAACTCGTTAAAGTCTGCTGGAACAGAACTTATTGGTTTGCCATTAAGCATAAGAACTTGTATACGCCTACCGTCTTCATGAAAGTAGAATACTGACTTCATACCACTTTTATCACCAGTACCTATTTGATCAGTTGGAGTTTTAACACCTATATCTTCTTGAGCAAGATTAGTAGGAGAACTTGTTCCAGTTCCTTCCTTGTCTATACCATATATATTAGTTGATGTAGGATCAATGTCCTGTAATAATTTCTCTGGTGGTTTGACTGGATCAACTGTAGGTCCAATAGGATTACCAAAAGCGTCTGTCATACCACCTGTATTAAATCCTACAGGTTTATTATATTCTGTAGGCTGTGGTTTAGGTGGAGGCATCTGCTGACCCATCATCATAGGTTGAGGTGGTTGTGGTTGCATTGGGGTCATACCACCTTCAGCCATACCCATAACTTCACCAAGTAGTCTCATCTCATCTTCTGTTAGGTCATCACCTTCAGGTGTTGGTTGCCCACCTATACGTCCTTCTTCCTCTAACTCAGCCATCTCTACTTTAGCGTTGTCTCTTAGATCTTCGAAGAACCTTAGACCGTAGAACTTAAGGACATCTGCAGGAACTACATATTCCCCTTCAGATAACATAGTGGGTATATCATCTCGTACTTCTTTAGCTGTAGATCCTGGTGGTATTTCATTACCTGATACAGGATCAATTGCATCTACTTCCCCACCTAATGCATATCCCATGTTCATGTCATCTTTCATTGCTATACCACCTTCTTTGAATTTGTACCTTACATCACTTGGAATATCTACACCTGTCTGAGTTGGAAGAGGTGCTGGAGCTTCTGCTTTCTTCCAGTACTCAACGCCTCTAGCATATGCACGATCACCAATAACCGTTACTTCCTTAGCACCCTTTACAGCTTGCCCTGTCTTTAAATCAATAAATAAATGATGAGCACCTGGATTTAAACTTATCTCAGCTAGATCACCACCTTCATCTAAAAGGTTTTTATTTGGTACATACTCACCATCGACTGACATAGCAGGATACTTTGCTTTAGCCTCTGGTGTATCAATACCCTTAATACGAGAAGCAATAGCAGTACGTCCTTTTTGACTAACATTAAAAGTAACATTCTTAACAGTTGCAAAAGGTAAATAAGATAAAGCTGTTCCGCTAAAAGAACCTTTATGTAATGTTTGTAGTTTATCCAAACCCTTAGGCATGTCAGGTATTGTAGAATTTAGATTTAAACGAATACCTACTTTTGTACCTTCAGGTACTGCAGCATTCATAAGAGCATTTGCCCTAGTACTTCCTGCTGTAGCATTCTTAGCTTTCTCTACCATATCAGCAGCAACAGATGAATCGTATTCTTTTAGAAACTTACCATCTTGTAGTGCTTCGTTGATACCAATCTCTAGAGGATCAACAGCTTTCTTCTTAATAGAACCAACACCAAATGCAGAAGCAACATTAGGATCTACTTCGTATTGTTTTACTTTATCAGCTAGAGCCTTAACACCTTTAGCTCCGTACTTACCGACAATACCACCCATTAGTAGTAAGCCACCTTCGATAGCTGCACTCTGTCCTGCTTGTTTGAATTGATCCTTTATGTATCCACTATCACGTTCTGCCTCAGGCTTCATATACTCTTGTACAACGTTAGTAATGTTTACACCTGAGTCGTAGAAAGGAACTAGGAACTCTGCAGCCTTAGTTATGTTGGCTTGATCTTGTTCGTTAAACTCTTCAGAATACTTATCTGCTTCTTGTTGTGCACCCTCAGCCGTATAACCAAATGCTGTTTCTGTCTGAGTAGCTAGACCACCTTCATCAAAGTGTTGGCTAGGTGTCATCAGGTAATCTACAAAGCCTTTTACCTCATCAGTAAATGGTTTAGCTTTTCTGATTACTTTATCTGTTAGAGTTTCTTCTACGTCTTCTTCATACTGCTGCTGTTCTAGTACAGGTTTATAACCTTTTTCTATCTGCTCTTCATCAAACATTGTATCTGAACGCCACTTAGCATAAGCAGTAGCCTCTGGTTCACTTTGAAATGTTGGTAGCTTTTCTCCTGTAATGAAATCTCTACCTTGACTATCTTTTAGTTTTCTAAAAACTTCATCATCAGATAGTTTAGATCCATTCTCATCAACACTAGGTGCTGTAATCCAGTCAGTTCCCCAAGGTATCGTTGTAGATACCTCAGAATAGCGAGAACCTTTTTCACCAGTTACATAACCTGTCTCATCAATCCAGACAGGTCTACCACGTAAAGTTTTCTCATCTGTTTTAGTTCTAGGTCTTGGTACTGGTCTAAGCATTTACTTTATCTCTTAGTTGAGTCAGTGAGCGTAAAGCACGAACTTCCCCTTGGAGTCTATACAACTCTTCTAGTTCTGCTCGTTGTTCCATTTGTTTGTGAGAGAAAGCTATACGAGAGTCTAGTTCCTCAAGCATAGCATCCCAATTATCTTTATTGTTTACGATTAGCTTCAGGCTCATGCAGCACCTTGCTGTCCTGTATTACCTGAGAAACCTTGCTCTCCCGGTTGTGGTGCAGTGCCTGTTCCTATATTACCACCACCTGCTCCTGAAGTATCTTGTACTCCTGTAGGTGCTCCCTGTCCTTGAGGTGGTTGTACTCCCTCTGCAGGTTGTGCATCAGGGTTCTCTGCCTTGAAGTCTTTTAGTAACTCAGCCTGTAGCTTTGCATCAGCCATAGAGTTTACAAGTTTATCAGGATCTAGATCCATGCTCTTAGCAATCTCTCTAATGATATAATCCATCTTAGAGAATGGTGCTAGTGCTGGGTTCTGTGTAATCTGTAAGAACTGCATTAAGCGTTGACTACGTACTTCGTTAGCCATCAAGCTTTCAGTACCTTGTGCTTTTACTTCTAAGTCACCTTTAATATCATTGTCAAAATCAAATTGCATATTAAAGTTAAAGAAAGCTTTACCAAGTGGAGATAGTAGGTAGTCATCTACATTCTTTACAACATTGCGTATGCTACCGTTGGCAGCAGACATGAGCATACTAATGCCAGAAGCAGTACGGCCCACGCCTTGTACGCCTGTCTGACCATGAGCGAAAGATGGAAATCCAGTTGATTCATCTGATAGTACCCTCGCCTTATCAAACAGTTGCATATTCTCATTAGATACATTAGGAAACTTAGTTCCAAAAAGAGCTTGACCAGGTGCCCCTCCCTGTCTCCTAAATACTTTTCCTGGATACACGGAGAGGTCTTGCCCTGGGACGAGATTTGTCTCGTCTACCTCGATGATAAGATTTCCTGAGAGTGCAGCATTATCAACTGCCATTCTCATAAAGCCATTCATTAATGTTTGTGTGTCATCCATGTTCTCTGCAATACCTACTCCAAAGAAAGAGTAAGGGTTTACCTCATAGGGTACTGCATAGTAAGGAAGGTAAGAAGGAGTAAATGGATTAAGAACCAATCGTAGTACTTGACCGTTACATATCCATACGTTTACTGATACCTGATCTGCGTCTTTCATATCTTTAGGGATGTCTACGTTTTGATCTTCCAACATCTCTGTATCCATGTAGCCCCAGAACTCTAGGACTGAAAACCTTTCACTTTGAGCTTCTTGCTCATCGTCTTCCATAGCTTGTTCCCACCACTCTTTAGTGTAGGACTCTCCCATAGATATAGCTGTATCTATAGTATTGCTTCTGAAGAAAGGTCTATTCTTAAGTGCTCTCATTTGTGTTCGAGACATCTTGTGACGCTCAATAACAAATTCTGCATCATCCATATTAGATGCATCAGGATCAGGATAAAAGTTCCAGATAGAAACTGAAGAACACTTAGGCATTGTTTTTATGATAGGTGTGTACTCACCTTCTTCTGACCAGTTAGGGTATTCTTTGTCTACCGCAAATGGTCCTTTCATGATACCTGTACCAAACAAGGCTGTTTCAAATGCTGTGTTTCTTAATTCTTTTCTAGCATTAGATTCTTCTAGTTGGTCATGTATTTTCTTTTCCATCTTCTTAGCAGCTATCATAGCTGGATGAAAAGTAATTTGTGTAGGTGCTTCTGCTTCACCTTCTTTTAAACTGTCTTGTACAGGTGCTAATTTTTCTTTTAAACCTGCTAGTCTATCTCTAAAGTCTATAAGAGTTTCACCGGGCTGTACCTGCTCAGGTTCACCCATAGGTGCTTGCTGCTCCTGCATTTTCTTAGCAGTGTCTTCTGTCTCTAGGTGTACAGCTTCTGATACACCTTCAGGTAAAGTAGTAGGGTCAATACTAATAGGAAACTTATTAGCACCAAATAGTACTTCTACAATCTGACCGTAAGCAGCTAGTACTTTAGTCTTTGTAACCTTAACAAATACTCTAGACTTCTCTGATGAAGTAAACTTTACGTCTGGTCCATAAAGACCTCTATAATTTCTGTACGCTTTAATCCAGCGTTGTTCTTCACCATTCCTAGCTGTTTCAGCTTTATCAAAACGTTTTTGTATATAACCTACAATAGATCCAACTGAAGGATCACTAAGAGATTCTTTATCTGTATCCTCTATAAAAGATACTTCAGCATCTTCCATGTGAACTTCTTCACCTAAGATTTCATCTTCTTCCATGTTTATTCCTTAGTATCCAAACGTTGAATCACTCATCTGAAATCCAGAGTTTTGAGTATCAGGGTTGTAGTCAAACAAGTTACTTCTTGGTCTTGTCATAATACCATACCTAATAGCATCATAGATGTGGTCTTCAGATTTAGTATCTACATCCTCAGGATTGTTTTTATCTAGAGGTAGTGAGGGAAGTTGAGCAATTGTATTATAACAACTACTGAAGAAAGTTATTCTTGGTTCTTCTGTAAAGTCATCTATCTGTAGTCTTCTGTGTAATTCATTCTTACCTGATACACGAGAACCTTTTGATCTGTCGGCTGGTCTAAAACGACAACCTTTCTGTATCATCTGTTCTGCTAGTGAAGGACCAGTGTCACCTCTCTTATGCCAGAGAGAACTGTCAAGAACACCATATCTTATTTTCTCGTTAGATTCAAGCTCTAAAATCATATCAGCTAAATCTGTAGCTAAAACCTTGCTAACGTATAACTCTCTATAAACAATTAGCTGTTCATCAGGAGCTACAGCAAACCATATAACAGCAGAGTAAGATCCGTATCCATAGTCGGCTGCTCTAAACCTAGGCCAGTTACTTGGTATATCATATGGATCTACCACATGTATTCTTCTACTGAACTCTGGGAAAGCTGCACCTTCGTTAATATCCCAGTCACCTTCTAGTAATTGTCTTCGTTGGTGCTCAGGCAGAGAGAGTAGGTTGGCTTCATACATCCCATCATCAGACAGATAAGGATTATCAAACAAAGTCGCAGGGATAAACTTTCTCTTGAAAAGAGGTTCTCCCTCCCTAGTATGTCCTTTAGGCCAGCAGATTACTTCACCTTCGTTATCTGTAGCCCAGAATGCTTGATCAGGTTGGTTAGGATCTATAAAATATCTTTTAACCCACATGTGGCCTGGACCACCGGGATTGCTTGTAGCTCTCATATAAAGAGGTAGCCCTGAAGCCTTAGTAGTACGTAGACGTGACCTCATGTAGTTCCATGCGTAGTCGGTAGGCCACTGTGTTAGTTCGTCAAAACCTATCCAGTTAAATGCTTGACCTTGGTATCTCATAACGTCATCGTCACGATCAAGGTAAGACATCCAGAGAGTTGCACCACTAGGTGCTACCCAAGTCTTGTCTCGTTCCATAAACTTAATACCGGGAATAGCTCTTGGGTATAACTGCTTACTTACTGATATAAGTTCTCTTAGTTCTTCGGTTGACCTACGTACTAGAAGCATTCTAGCGTTAGGGTTGTTTAAGTATCTGACTGGATCTGCTACTAGACTGTAGCTCTTACCACCACCTGCAGCACCACCATACAATACTTCTTGTTCTGTAGCTGCTAGGAATGTTGTTTGAGGTCCAGCGTTAGGTTCAAAGATAACATCTCTAGGAACTTCTTCTACTTCATTCTGTGGTAGACTCGGTTTCGCTGCTGAGGTCTGACCATCCATCTCCAAAGATTCGCTTGGTTTCTCTACCACCAAGTCTTTGCTTTTCAATCTTCTCCGCTTTCCTTTGCGCTTCTTTGTATTTCCTAGCGTAGTTGCGGTAGTTAGAGGAAGCTCTCCTGCGTTTTTCTTCGATCCTGACACGTTTGTCTAACCCTACATGTGATATATATCTACCTGACTTATCTGATAACCACTTGGATACTTTTCTCAAACTATAGTCCTGTAGAAATAATTTTGCTTTTTCTAAAAGTTCTAATTCTTCTGGTATAGGTATAAGCAAGTCAAGGTCTTCTTCATCTTGCTTGTAGCCGAAAGGTACATGTCTTCCAACTCTTATGATAGGATACCACTCACCTTTTTCGCCTCTAAGTGGTACTTGCCAATCTATTTTATTTGGGTAGGTAGCCTCTGATGCTCTAGCCGTTTTAATTTTCGTCATCACTATCCTTAGACGGTAGGATAAACACTGGCTCTGAGGTTTTTACTTCTACCTTCTCTGTCTTTGTAAATCCTGCTCTGTCTAAGATATCTTTAGCTGCAAGCATTTTTTCTTTTACACCCAAGTCTGTTGGATCAGCCATTACACTAAACATTGTATAAGCAGCTTTAGTAGAGGACTGGGATATAAACTTCTTAGTTAGTTCTACTATCTCATCTGTTAAAGGAGCTACAACCTGTGCTGTAGCTACACCTTCAGAGTATCCTGCAAGCTTCTTAGCTTTAACAGGATCTCCTTGGGCTTCATCAAACAGAACGTCTAAGAACTTCTGTTGTTTATCTGTTAGCTGTCTCGCCATAAACTCTTTCTCTTATTTCAGATCTACCGATACCTAGATCCTTAAGCTCACGCTCAGATAGATTTATCAGTATATGATAGTCTGCTCTACGCTGTTGTGATTGCTGTATAGCTTTCATCACACGGTTACAATATTCTTTCCACATATAAAAATCTCCAGTTTGGTTTTGTGCAAGTTGGCTAAGAATACCAACTGGAGACTAGTTTTACACATATAGTTATAACATACTACAGATAATATTGCAACCCCGTTATGTCGGCTGGTAATACTCAGCACCTGATAAGATAACATGAAAGTCAGAACTGCTTTCTTCAAATCCTACTATCTTATCCCCTGCAGCTAATGCAAGGTATGCTCCACCTTCTATAACCTCTTCAATACCATTACCTGCTACACTATGCTCATCTATAATAAAATGATAGGTTGTAGTAGCTGCTTCGTACCACTGAAGACTGTACTTCTTTGTAGAACTAGAGCCACTAGATACATGCAGAAAAGTGATGAGTGACACATGGTTATTAGGACATGTATACACTACATCACCACTAGCACCACCTGAGGTAGCTGATAGATCTTTTGCTTTAGTAAAGTATTTAGCTGTAGCAGGGTTTGCCATTACTTTTTCTTTTTACCTGTGACCGCTTTTTTAACTTTAGTAGTCCAAGCTTCATTCTGTGGAGTAGAGGGGTCATCCTTTACGTAATGACCTTTATCGTTTCTAGCTCGAACCTTCTCTGTATTCTCAGCTAACCAAGCTGTAACTTCTGGATCTTTAGTAATCCACTCACCATAACTTAACTGGCCTACAACATCTCCACGAGAGTTTACTATTTGATCTTTCTCAAGACCTTCAAATTGAAACATTAGTACTTCCCTTCTACACCAAACTTCTTTTTGTGTTGAGCAATAGTTTCTTCTTTAAACCTAGTGGTATACTTTTTGTCTCTCCACATAAAAGTAGCTTTACCAGAATTTCGATTACGTCTAAAAGCTTTACCGAAAGACTCATTATTAGCTGGACCAGATGCTGGTGCAGTTCTTGGTGGAGCAGTTCTATCAGGCTTACCAGTCTTCTTAGGTTTAGTTATAGTCTTTGGTGCTGGTCCTCTGTCTGTCTTCGTCTTAGGGGTATTCCTTGGCTTTATAGAACTCTTATCAATCTCTGGTCCACCCTCTATAGTTGCTAGTCTTGTAGCAGCAGGAGTGCTTCTAAGTTTACTTGGAACAGGATTTGTTTTTCCTGGAACTCTTGTTAGAGGTGGCTTAGTCCTAGTAGGTCTAGGTTTAGGTTTAGTTACCGTAGTAAGAGTGTTAGGTTTTTTTATCTTCGCTGGAGCCTTTGTACCTACCTTAGGTTTAGCAGGTGCTTTCGGTCCAGTTGACTTGTTAGGAGAAGTAGGCTTACGTCCTACAGGTGGGTCTTTACGAAGTTGAACATTCTTAGGAAGTTTATCTGCGTTTGGCTTCTTAAGAGGTAACTTTACATCTGGTGCTTTAGTTGTAACACTAGGTGCTTTTTTGACTTTAGCACTCTTAGGTAGTTTAGTCTTAGGTATTCTTTTACCACCTTTTTCTACTAATTCTTGTGCAAGTCTTTTAGAGTTAGTTCCAAAGTAGCTTCTACCTATTTTAATAATTATTTTAAATGCGGCTGCTGCTGACATAGTTTATTCCTTTACTTATAAGTATTCTTAGGTCTAGCAATACCAGTATTAAGATCGTTAGAAGACTTAACCATACCACCTACGTTGTACATGGCTACCTTACCACCTTTAGCATATGCTTTCTTTTTCATTCCAGCACCGCCTTTAGCGTAACCTTTCTTCTTCATACCCATACCGCCTTTGTTCATTTTACCGACACCATCAGCAGCATAAAAGGGAACTTTCTTTCCATCCTTCTCAACCATCTTAAGACCACCAGCAGCATAACCTTTTTTCTTCATGCCGCCCTTTGCGTAACCTTTCTTTTTCATCTTCATGTTTCTTCCTCACTGTATAAATTGTTAAATACTCTTTGTGTATCCCAGACGTAACTTACGTCTTCTTTAGAGTTGTATATGTGTTGATTAGGTTTAAAGTCTGGAGCACCTTCTCCTGTTTCAAACCAAGCTGGGTGAGTTACTCTCACTCTGTTATTGGGTAACGCAACTATGTTACCTGTGTAGTTACCAGCGTCTAACAACTCTAATACGTGAGACTGTTTGTGTTGGGCTGGATCGTCAGCAACTTCATTATCTGTGTAGTCTACTGTAAAATAATATTTAGCTGGGTAAAACTCTCCATCTACTTTTGCTATCCAAGGGGCTGGACTTGCTCTCTCAAGTTTGTAAACTGAGTGATAGTGAGACATACAATCCCAAGGCTGCGCCAAGTATGGTGGTAATTCTTTAGGCCATTCTTCCAACGGTGTATCTGCTACAAGTGCTACAAGAGGTAACCTAGCCCACATCGCACCACCATGTATATTGGGGCTATCACTATCATCAGACTCGCAGCCTGTAAAAATAACTTGAAAGCTGAGAGTCCTGTTTGGCATAGTAGTAACGCCAATGACCATGCAATGTAAGAACTCTCCATGATACTCTTCTAAATTTTTTGTGTATTCTCTACGAACCCACGCTTTGAAGTGAGGTATACTGCTTGTTAAGTAAGGCATACTATTATTGTTTTTATTTACCTTTTAGATTTTTTTGTAAGACCACCCTTAGCGGCTCTAAAGGTTTTGGTCTTCTTTGCGATTTTCTTAGGTTGAGCCACATGCTGCTTACCTGCCTTAGTGCCTTTTCGCTTTGCTCTAGAAGTGGCTGCGTACTCACTAGCACTAAGAGACTTAATAGCCGAAGAAGGTAGGTAACGTTCACCAGTAGCTTTAGAGCCTTGGGTAGATGGCTTACCACTTTTGGTTCGCCACTTTTGTTTTGTCCAAGACTTTAAGCTCTTCTGTGATTTAGAGAGTGACATTTAACAGCAGTCACACGATGGGTTACATTTCTTATTTAACAATGCACACCATAGTCTTTTAACGTACCTTCTCATTTGTAGCCTCCCCCTTTGGCTTTGTATTGCTTTGCAACCATCTGGGCTTTTCTCGCAGACCATTGTCCAGGTTTGCCACCTTTTGAACTTGCCTTAACCTTTGCGACCAAGTTTTTACGCATGGTCGGTTTGGTGTAGTTACCAGCAGCATTTACTGTACTCTTCTTAGCAGCCATTAAACAATCCTATTAAAATGAAAACTTTGCACCCATAGTAATATCACCAAACTTAAAGTCAGCATCGGATGATACTTCTGTGTAGGTTGCTAGACCTTTCCAAGCGTATTCAGCTTTCCAGTCTAAGCCAGTAAAGATATCACCATTGTTAATGTCTAATACATCAATAGTTGTTTCAGTAGAAAAAGAAACTCCGTATGCACCCATACTTACTTTAGGAGTAAGATCTAGTTCCCATGTTTCTGTTCCTGTCGTATAACTCATATCTGTTTCAGCACCAACAGATAGACCGTATCCTAGATCCATAGCTGACACTGACGTTCCTGCAACTGCTACTGCAGATGCTAATAGTAATTTCTTCATTCTATACTCCTATAAGTTTGTTCCGATTTTAACGCATGTGGGTACTGCGTATATACCTTTTGCTACTAAGTCATTTGTTATAATAATAGTTTCTTCTTTACAGGCTCTCTCTACATAGAAAGGTTCTGGCTTTGCTACAACCTGACAAGATAATGCTGATGGGTTTGTACACATCAACAACACAGCCATCCACATCACCACTTAACCTTATGTGACCAATACCTAGCACTTAGTTTACTAGGCTTAGAGTCTTGAGCATTGTGTCTAGCATAGTAACTTTTCTTACGTGCTTTATCTTTTGCTGACTTAGGGTTCTTACCTGCGCCACTTACACCTTGCTGACCAAAACGAATAAACTTATACGTGCTACCTTCTTTAGCCATTACACAGTGTGACTTGGTAGGATGACTAGGAGTACGCTTAGGTTTGTTTACACCCTTAAGCCCCTCAGCTTTCATCTTAGTTTTTACTCGTTCTGGTATAGACATAGCTACCTACTTATCTATAAAATATAATTATATCAGAAAAATTTATCTGTGTCAACTAATCAATTCAAAATGTGGTCCATCCATGAATGGTCTACGACCTTGAGATCTACGTAGGTCAATGTAAGCATTCATAGCTTCTTCCATTGTACCTTCCCAGTTTCTTATATCCATTGGGTATGGCATTTCTGGTGTACCCCATGCTGCTCCCCAGCAGATAGGAACTCCCACTTGTGTAGCTGCTTCTGCCATAGCGTCAGCTATATCATCATAAACATTTAGTTCCCAGCAAGCACGACCATTAACGTATGCCATAAGATCTACAGCTTTACCCTCTAGGTGTTTAGACTTCATGGTTTGACTAGCACCAGAAGCTACTAGCTCCTTCTGCTGTTCTACAGTTCTCATCCCTTGGATAACTCCGAAGTCGATTGTATCACTCAAGGTAATAGCCATCTTGACTACTGCTTGTAGACTATCATCTACACCTTCTAGTTTGTCTAGGCTACGCCTACTTAGTTTAAATGCCATTGTTTATTTCCTAAAAAATTTAGTAGCTGACCTTACAGCAAAGCTACTTGCTACGATTACTCCTAAGGTATAACTATACCACTGCGGCATTGTCTCCAAAGCAGCAAAGCCATTAGCTACTGCTTGGTCTGCCCATTCAAAAGGTAGAAATGCAAGGATAAGTGGTATTGAAAAAAGTAGAACTAGGTACTCATCTTTCCACGAGTTCTGAGTACCCTGGGCCATAATCTTTTCCCAGTCAGCTTCACTGGTAGCACGACTGACCATTATCTGAGCTTCTGCTTCTGCACGAGCTACCTTAGCTTTAGTCTCAGCAGCTTTAGTTTCTACTTTGCCATTCAGCCAAGTACCTGCCAGACTAGCTATTGGTCCAAGTAAACCTTGTATCATTTCTTATTCCCCATCGCTGTAAATCCAAAGTATGCACCGACAAGTGCTGATACAGATACGACATAGATATTAGCAATATCTGCTATCAACATTGCTGCTGTTTCCATTCCAATAAGTGTACAAAGAAAGATACCCATAGGATAGAGTACCATTCCAGATAAAGCAAACCAAGTCATGTTGCGTTGGGCATCACGCTTGGCATCTTCGTCTTCCATCTTCCTTCGTCTATCCTCTAGATAGATCTCACGCTCTTCAGCGTCTAGCTTACCGTTTTTGTCTAGGTCATATTCTTCTACCATTATTCCCAATCTCTTTTTCTGTCAGGGTCTAACACGTTGTACCTACTTATCATACCCTCTAGAAACATAGCTCTTTCTATTCTATCAAGGGATAACCATTCGCCTGAGTGCTGGTGGTATGCCTCTCTAGCATAGAAGACTGAACTGTGAGGGATGTGAACTCTTCGTAGAACTCTTTCATTACCATTAGCTAAAGCTCGATAGAACTCTTCTAGAACTTTATCTGATTGGTAGTACTTTATTTTTCTTGCCATTGTAATAAACCAATGCACCACTAGTTGTATCTATTAGCTTGCATCTGTCAATAGATAAATGCAGAACTAAAATTATTATTTTACTTTAAATGAGATATACTTGTAATACTATTAGTAGTAACTAGTAGTAGTTATAAGTATTATAAGTATAAGAAGTAATAGACTACTAGTACTGACTAATAGTTATACTCATTAGTAATTACTATTAGTAATACTAACAGTATAATTATAAGGCATACCCGCACTTTTGTCAAGCGATATGTTTGTAACAATGTGTTACAGTATGTTTCACTCTATTTGTTTTACCCGGACTTCCCTGGCAGCACCCTGGTCTACCAGGAACTACTGTAAACTTAAATGTACATAAGTGGTTAACAAGTGAAAATGACTCATCTCTGTCACTGCGTGTGTATATATACGTACTACCCCCCGGCGGCCCATGCCCCCCTGGAACAAAACGTGAACATCTAATAGAACAAAAAGTAAACAGAAACAATATGTTATAGCAAGTAGTTTAACCCTAAACAATTCTAGGGGAAAAGTAGTTTAACGTTAAACTATCTGTCTCACTTTTAGTTTAATCTTAAACAAAATCGTTTAACGCTAAGTTTTTTCTAAATGTGATCACAAATAGCAAAAGCAACTATAAAACTTGTCTCACTTGTGATCACAAACAGTAAAAAGAACAAACAGGGAACAACCTGGAAATTAGAACATTAAGAGAACAAACAGTGAAATAGCTTTGAGACTGATTTTAAGCCGTTTCTAATAGGGTATTACAGTTTAGTAATGCCTAGATCACAAAAGAGCCTTTACCCTAAAAATCGTTTCAAGTGTGCTAAAGTGTCGCACTTAGTAAAATAATTTAGTATCACCTCTTGAAATGAAAATTTATATATATAACTGAATACCAACCGCAACATAACCAATAAGGAAAACAAAATGAAAAAGTATTTTACACTAGCAATATTTGATAATGAGACTAAAAAGTTTCATGCAGAATTTGGTGACTATGAAAGACAGACTGTTAGAGATGAAGCAGAATTTACTTATTATGATACACCTAAAAAACATATGAAAATTATTACTACTGGCGATAACCAACAATCAATAGAACAAGCAATTTGGGCTTTAAATATAGATCACACTTTAAAATCAAAAGGATTAATCTAATGGAAAAAATGACAGTTAAACAGGCCGTTGAACAATCGGGTAAGGTATCATTAGGCAATACTAAAATGCCTAGTACAACATTTGCTATCAGTGCTAAGGCTTGCAAAGTAGGTGCTAAGCTAGAAAAAATAGAGGGTAGCACTTGTTCAAAATGCTATGCTCTTAAACTTCAAAAGCTTAGACCGTCCGTTGATAAAGGTTGGACTAATAATCTTTTTAAAGCTGAAAAGTTAATAGCTGATAATCCTACCTTGTGGGCTAAGCAAATGAAATTCCAAATTGAGAGAGGGTGCAAAAAGCTAGGCATTTACAACCATAGGTGGTTTGATAGTGGTGACTTGCAGTCTATCGAAATGTTACACGCTATTGTTTTAACTGCTCAAATGACCCCACAAATTGACCATTGGCTACCAACTAGGGAAGCAAAAATAGTTAAAGACTATAGGTCAAAATATGGGAAAGAACCAAGCAATTTATGTATTCGAGTGAGTGCAACCATGATTGGTGACAAGCCTATAACAGGCCATAAGAACACGTCCACAGTGCACAGAAAAGGTGAAACAATACATGGTAAGGAATGTTTAGCTTATCGCACCAATAAAGAATTTGAAGTAATAGCTGATAAAGTCTTTAAGAATATGACACGTGAACAAAAGAAAATTCAAGACTTTGGACATTGTGGAAATTGTCGTGCATGTTGGTCTAATGATGTAGAAAATATTTCTTATCCCTTACATTAGGGATAGAAACAATTAGAGGTAAGTATATGTTTTTATTAGAGACTTTTATAATCACATTTATTTTAATGGTAGTACTTGTAATACTTGTTTTAATGCTTACTTACTTAATAGAACACTAAACACAACTTGCTATAAGGAGTAACACAACATGGCAAAAAGATTTGAAATAGAATTAACCAAACCTGAGGTTGAACAGATCCACACGATAGTTGAAACTGAAATATTCGAATACATGATAGAGCAGGATCAAGACGATCATATCCTTGTTTCAATTAGAAACAAAATGGCTAAGGCTTTAGACGACTATCAAAACGAGGGGTTAAGCTAATGAAAGAAGTTTGGTATTTAGTTGATCATAATAATTTTGTGTTCAATACTTTTGAGAATAAATCGGAAGCGATAGTAGAATATAAAAAGTTTTGGAAAAATGGTTATGATGTGGAAGTCCAAGACTTTCAGCAGAGGTGTGAAGCACTAGCCGCACAGAGGGCAAGGTCTGAAAGAGCATTAAGAAAAATTAAGGAAGCTGTCGAAAAGGAGCAAGCACAATGACTAATGATAAATATGTAATCAGTCTTTATGACTATACAGGTGAAGCACTGAGGCCTTGGGCAGATGCAGGGTATCAATGCATTGCCTATGACATACAACATGACAACACTGTAGTTGAAACCTTTAATAGTGGTGGTTCGATCATGTACAAAAATGCTGACTTACACAACATTGGAACACTCGACAAAATACATGACAGCTTTGACGATTTAGTAGGTCATGGTAGGGTAGCATTTGCTATGGCCTTTCCTGTCTGTACAGACCTAGCCGTTAGTGGTGCAGCACACTTCAAGCGTAAGCGTGAACGAGATCCCTTGTTCCAACGCAAAGCATCAAACTATGCGATATGGTGCGCTGAATTATTCCAAGCGTTGGGTTGCCCATACTTTATAGAAAACCCTGTTAGTGTGCTGTCTACTCTATGGCGCAAGCCTGACTTTAAGTTTCACCCTTGGCAGTATGGTGGATACATACCTGACGATCAAGCGGAGCATCCCAAGTGGCCTGACTACATAGCACCTTATGATGCCTACCCTAAGAAGACTTGCCTATGGACTGGTGGTAACTTTGTTATGCCTGAGATATGCCCTGTCTATCCTGAAGAAGGACACAGTAGGCAACACCTTAAGCTTGGTGGTAAGTCTATGAAGACAAAGAACATACGCAGTGCTACGCCTCGTGGCTTTGCACAAGCTGTATGGCAAGCTAATGATCCAGTGATATGGAAATACTCAAACCTAGTAGCATAAAGGAGAACGACTAATGGCAAACCCAAACTTAATGGAAATAGCGGTAGAAATTGCTGACTACATGGTAGTCCAAGAGCATAAAAGAAATTATGAAATCTTTGATGAAAACGGTGATATAGTTTATACCGATGCCGCACAGAAAACATTTAATGAAAGATACGATTATATATATAACCTGTTGGACAACGCAAGTCTTAGAGTAAAGAATGAATTGGAAGGATTAAACTAATGGAATATACAATAGAAGAATGCTTAGAAATAATTGAAGACTACAAAAAAGAACGTGCTAATATTCTTAAAAAATATGGTACTGGTGTACGTCCATCATTTGTATCAGCAGATATTGCTAGTGCTGATATGAGCATAGACAGGTGGCGTGAACGTGCTGAGGATTTAGGACATAAGTTTAATAACTAAAAAAAAATTGGTACTAGGGGTTGTAATACAATTTGTAGTACCCACATAACACATAGAGATAACAAAAAGGATAAAACACAATGACACAATTTACTAGACAACAACTAAATGATTTACGTAATGAATTACAATCAGCAGTTGATGCGGCTAACCTACCTAACATAACTATAGACGTAGGTAACTGTAGATACTCTGGTGGTGAAGCTAAGTTTCAAGTCAAGTGTACACTCGAAGGTGCAAAGACTAGAGAGATGATTGACCTAGAGTACTTTGCTGACTTGTACAATATTGATATTAATAAGACTGCTAAACTTCAAGGAGAAGACATGAAGCTTAGTGGCTATAAGTCTAGAGCAAGAAAGAAACCGTTTGTATTGCAACGGCTGAGGGATGGTGCTGAGTTTGTTTGTACTTCCCATGTTGCAGAACAATTCTTTAAGAAAGAGGAGACAGTACAATGAGAAAGATTTGGTGCATGAAAAATTCTATCTTGGATAGAGAAGAGACAACCTACAAACATATGTACGATGTGTTCTTTACATCTAAGAAGAAAGCAATCGAAGAAGCTAAAGATATAATCAAGTACTTAGACTGTGATACGTCAGAGGTAAGGGATACTGATGGTAGTGTGACTATCACACCTACTAACAGCATGAGCCGATACATTTGGATAACATCTAAAGAATTAAACTAGGAGTAATGACTATGCTTAAGAACATCACAAAAAATAATGCACTCGACTTTACTAATGATGAGTGGAACCAACTGATAGAGGGTAATGGGCTACTAATAATGTGGTTCATTGAGTGGAACAACAAAGCTAAGGACAACCCACTACAAATCCAGGATTTCTTTAAACAGAAATATAATATGTCAGCAGGTGGTGACCCTTGGCCTATGAAGAATGCTAAGATTTCATTGGATGGTAAATTTGTGTCTGAGGGTGACGATGACCTTGAGCCATACTTCATGATCAATACTGATGATGGTGTTGGGTACATCTACCCTTATGCTTTCGTAGCACTGCCTAAGAAGTCAGGTGGACATACAATAGTGAGGATGGACTGATGGAAATAACTGAAGGATATTACGACTGTATTCCAGAACGTACATTCAATGAACGACATGGTTCATGCACTGCCTATACAGCTTATATGAATGGTCAACCCTCGTTCACTGTCTACTTATATGACAAAAGCCCAAACATAATTACTATTCACGAAGGAGTAAGTGATGCATAGTATGAAATTGTTTTATGTACAAATATGCACTGATATAAATAGTGATGAAAGTTATGGAGCGAAGTACACTTCGTTTAATGTTAAGGCATACAATAAGGATCAAATACAAGATCAATTCAGTCATTACTTTATTACACAACTTGAACTTGCTGATGAGGTGATCAATGCTACCTGATGAAATGGAAGCTGAGAAAAACAGGAAGCTGTTACTATCTCAGGCTGATACAATAGAAATACTCAAGCGTAACGTAAGAGAGTTACAACAGAGTTTGCAGAACGCTTATGCAGACATATCAAGACTTACAGAACAGGAATGCTTTTGTGGGTTAGCAGATGAACCAGTACTAGCAGGGAGAGATTGAAATGAAACAAGTACAGATAACTAACTCGACTGACTATGAGCGCAGTATGCCTCACATGATAGACAGAAAAGAACCAATGATATTTGATGTAGTAGTAAAGTATTATGATGAAACAAAAGAAAGGATATCAGCAACAGTAGGTAATGAAAGTAAATATTGTGAAGACATACTTGGTATGTTCGAAGGGGCTAACCTTGAGTACATACGAATAGAACCGTCAACATACTGGAAAAATAAACGTGACCCAAATCATGACGTATAAAAATAAATACATTGGGTATGGTAAAGATGGTAAGATACTTATCATTTCCAGGGATAAGAAAATTGTTAAAGCATATTTAGAAAATAAAGGAGAAGACTGATGCAACCACGAGGACTACACGCCCATGCTAGAATAAAGTATACACCAACGTATATACAGAAGCAGTTAGAGTGTAGGTTATTCGGTAAAACATTTAGAAGTGTAGCTGAAGCGGCTAGACATTATGGACTAGCACCTTCGACAGCCTATGAATACCACCACCAAAGATTACACAGAGAAACATTCCCTAACAGAAAGAGATGGAACAAATGGAAATAATTATTGATTGCGACAACAAAGAACTTGCAAAAGCTATAGCTGATAAACTATCTAAGGATACAGGTGTAGACAGAGATAAATTTAAGGAGAACACTGATGAAACTGTACAAAAATAGTGATGGTGTATGGGCAGGTACACAACTGGATGCACGTAAGGTGTGTGGTAAAGACTACTCAACAGTTGATGTACCTGTAGATAAACCAGGATTGTTAAAGTTTCTTAACTTTAATCAGGTTGGCTCCCATACTAGTAACGATAAGAATGAGACACACTACGAGGTGTACATACCTAGTGAACACAGAGACAATGACTTAGACAGTAAAGCACTGTCCTATTTTAACTGGGGATACGACAAAATGTGCAGTGGTCAATACGATGAGGCTAAGGAGTTGATCAGGAAAGCTTTGCTTTATAAGAAAACACATGATATGCACAACCCTGACACTGAAACTTATGGTAGGGTATTACATGAAGGAGAATAGATAATTTGGTATACGAATTAGTAGCAATTGGCACAAATCTATTGTTTTGGTTTGCTGTTTATTTGATGAACACTTGAAATCTTAAAGGAGATACCTACGTAATACTTCTAGTACTACTATAAGAATACTAATAGTCTTTTTATTCTTATAGAATATAAATACTAATAGTACTAGAAGTATTTACTAAAGGTGGTATAACTACAGTGTCTCTGCATTTAACAAAGAGGAAAAGAAATGACTGAAGAAAATAAAGATTACAAAGAGTTTGACTTTGATGAAGTAGAAACAGTAGAAGAATACTTTGATATCTTTTGGAATGACAGAGAGGCATTAGAACATTTAGTAAATTTATTTCTTGATCAGATAGCTGACCTTCAAGAGTTTATAAGTGATCGAGGTTTCAAAGAAGAGGAGTTTTTAAAATGGCAGAAGAAAAAGATGGAGAAGTACTACCACTGACAGAGTATGATGATTGCACACATTGGGTAGGGAAGTTAGATAAATATGATAAACAAAAATGTGATACCGATAAGCGAATACTTGAAGCAAACTCAAAGGGAGAAAGACGATTTGGAATGGGAGGGTTGTTTCGATAAGTCGAGTATGCTACAACAAACGATAGATGAACTGATTGAATTACGTGACAAGGGTGAGATTTGGTATCCCCTATTCTAGGAGACAGGCATGGACGATTATAAACAAGTACAAATAATGATATCACCTGATGCTTTAGCTAAGATAAAGCAAATACTAATGGTTAAAAAGATGAATGATAGTATTGATACCCTTGATAACCAATGGGCTAAGATCATTGATGGAATCCAGGATAGGAAAAATTCTATTACGATAGAGACTAAGAAAGATAAAGATAAGGAAGGAAAGTAACATGATGTGGATATTAGTATGGATGCAGTTAGTAACTAGCCAAGGCGTTGAACACTACCAGTTAGGTACGTTTACGAAAGAGGATGACTGCCAAGAGGCTTTGGCTAAAGCTGTAGTACTAGTCAACACTAGTGCAGAGATGTTGTCTTGCTTAGAGGTAGATACGAGACAATGAATTGGTTAATACTAGTGACCTTAACTTTTGGTGATTCGTTCTTTGTGTTCAACAAAGAGTTCGAACATGAGAATGCTTGCGTTGAATATGTCAACAGCCCTGACAATTTTGATACACTTGCTATAGAAGTAATAGCAGTGGCAGGTTTCAATGACCCGATAGTAGACATTAGTTGTGTAACAAGGAGAGATGGATGAGACTAGCAATAGTAATTGATATAGACGGTGACATCATGTATGTACCAGAGGACTCAAGTGTGTTTGAAAACTACCCAAAGCCTAAGCTGTTTGATAACATGGAGAATGCAGAAGAGGAGTGTGCTAAGTGGAACACTGGAGTAATAGTAGACTTCGATACAAACAAGTCTGTTGATAAAGTGTCAAGCTACAATGACATCAGACCATTTAATTTAGATGAACGTAACAGAGCAACAGAAAGAAGGATAAAAAATAATGGATAGAAATAGTTTTGAGAGAGAATACATAGAGTATGATGGAAGACCTGTCTTTCAAATTTTTAATAAGAACTATACAGGTCAAATGTTAATGGCTTGGATAGTACACTTCATGAGAACCAATGAAATAAATGCTAAAGAGGTTATTGAAATACTAGGTAAACATGAGAGTGATTTAAAGTTTGACAAGTCTTTAGAAAAGATATATGAGGGTGATGATAACTGGGATAACTGGTCTGAAGGAAACAGTACATGAACGCAGCAGAAAACAAAAAGTTTGATATAGAAAGAGTAGCTTGCCCATACAAAGAGTGTGGAAGTTCAGATGGTTTCTACTACAACACAGCAACCAAGTCAGGGTTCTGTCATGTGTGTGAAACTAAAACAGGAAAGGTTGGTAAGTATCCTAGACCTAACTTCAGAAACGACTTAGCTGATTGGGCAGAAGAAACTTATCCAGTGAATGCAATGAAACCACCAGTGCATACAAGACAGATAGCTTCAGCTACTCACATGAATATCAGAGGGTTAGATCAGGACGTATCAAAGCTATATAATATACAACTACAGATAGACGCTGAAGGAGATCCTGTTAGGTATGCTTTCAAGTATCCATCTAACATAAAGTACAGGGGCTTCGAAGAGAAGAAGTTTTGGACTGAGGATAAGGGTGCATTGCAGGATCTATTTGGCCCAGATTTTAATGCAGGATCTAGCAAGAGGATCTATCTAACTGAGGGTGAGTTCGATGCAGCTTCTCTCTATCAGGCACTAGGTAAAAGTTTTCCTGTTAAATCAATACCTTCTGCGTCACTATCAGATAAGTTCATCAAGAAAAACTTTGAGTACCTCAACTCTTTCCAAGAGATTGTATACGCAGGTGAACAGGATGAAGCAGGTAAGGGTGCAGCTACTAGGTTATACGAATTATTTCCTGAGAAGTTTTACTATGTACCTCTAACAAAACACAAGGATGCTAATGCTTTCCTAGAGGCAGGTGACCAAGAGGATCTCAAGTGGGCTGCTGTTAAGCCTCAAAGATTTGCACCAGAGAATTTCTTTGTTGGTGATATCGAGGTAGAGAAAGCAATCAAGACTGAGAATCCATACGAGTATGTACCTACTGGTCACACTGGACTAGACGATAAGATCAGAGGTCTAGTCAAGGGTGGTCTTACTTTTATCAAGGCTCTTCGAGGTCAGGGTAAGACAGAACTGATCCGATACTTTGAGGTTGGACTCTTGAAGTCAGACGCTAAGATTGCTCTACTTCACATGGAAGAGATGAAGTCTACAACGTATCGAGCAATGGCTACCTATCAGCTAGGTTGTAATGTCAGAACAAAAGAAGATGCTTCAGAGAATAGCGTTACTGAAGACGAGGTGATTGATGCTGCAAAGACAGCAGCACAAGATGACAAAACAATTATCTTTGAGATGCAAGCACACGATGATCCAATGAAACTACTAGACTATGTGAGGCTTGCCTCTACAGTTTATGGTGCAAGCTACATCTTTATAGATCACGTACAGAGACTAGCCTACCTGTCTAACGCAGGGGTTGAGGGTGCTACCAGTACACTAACAACTCTTGGTGCTCGAATGGCACAGCTTGCTAAGGAACTAAACATTGGTGTTATCTTTATCTCTCAGGTCAATGACGATGGGCGTACTAAGTATGCTGCTTCCCTCGAAGAAGAAGCTATCGTGTGTGTCAAACTGAGTCGTGATACAGAAGCTGAAGAAGAGACAGAAAGAAATACAACTTACTTTATTGTTGATAAGAACAGACCTTTCGCTAAGTTAGGTAATGCAGGATCAGTCTACTATGACCCAGAAACAACAGTACTAGAAGAGGTTTCATACAGAGTATGAAGATAGCAGTCAGTGACATAGAAACAAATACTCTGGTGGGTAGTGACAAGCTGTGGCTCTGTGGTGGTAAAGATCTACAGACAGGTGAGGTCTATCAGTTCGAGAAGTGTCATGAAGATCCAGTGGCTAAGGCTGCTGCTATCGAGTGGTACAAATCTCTTGACTATATTGTTGGACATAACTTTATACAGTTTGATGCACCAGAATTAAACAGGTTGTTAGCACCAAAGACTATAGATCCTTCAAAGATTATAGATACTCTACTTGTATCGAGACTAGTAAACTACGACATCGATATACCTAAGGGTGCTAAGAGTCCACACAGTCTACAGGCTTGGGGTATTCGCCTTGGTGTTTACAAGGGTGACTTCCATAACTTCGAAGAGTTCTCAGATAGAATGGTTGAGTACTGGCTAGGAGATCTAGATACAACTGAAGCTTTACATGATCGCTTTGCTAGATACATCTACGATTCTGACTGGAAGAAATCTCTTCGAGCAGAACATGATCTACAAGTAGAGTTAGTACGTACAAAGTATAATGGTTTTGCATTTGATTCTAACAAGGCTGAGTTCTTACTCAATGCTATACAAAAACAGATGGCTATACTTGAAGAACAATTCCAAGTAGACTTCCCACCTAAGCTTACACCTGTTAACACTATCAAGTATAGACTCAAGAAAGATGGTGAAGAGATGGCTTCTGTACACAATGCTAGAGAGAAGTATGCTCTAGTAGATAGACAGGGTGACGATCTACTATGCTACAACTGGATAGATTTTAAACCTGCTTCACCTAAGGATAGAATTGATGCTCTATGGGGTGCAAGGTGGAAACCAGTAGATAAAACTAAGACACATATCAAGTTCGATAGGCTATCAGTTGGTGATCCATATGGTACATCTATATCCTCAATGACTAAAGATTTCTATGATGAAAAGAAGAAACATCTTGAACACTATGGATGGACTGTTTCAGAGGATAATCTTAGCACACTACCTGAGGACGCTCCTGATGGTGCTAAAGCTCTAGCTAAGTGGTTGACCCTTGAAGGTAGGAGATCCTCACTGGTGGAGTGGCTAGGGCAGGTGGGAGAGGATGGACGTGTTCATGGTACAATAAACAACATTGGTGCATGGACTGGTAGGTGTGCTCACAAAGCACCTAATACAGCTAACATACCATCTGCTTTTCATGGTGATGCAAGGTCAGCAGTAGAGGAAGTGAAGAAGCAATATGACTCTCATCTCAGAGCCTGTTGGACTGTACCTAGTGGATCTTTTCTAGTGGGTACTGATGCTGACGGAATCCAGTTGAGGGTACTAGCTGACTACCTTTGGAGATACTTCGATGCTGATCAGTATGCTAGAGCTATCATGGAAGGTAACAGAGAAGATGAAACAGACATACATAATATTAATAAACGTGCTTTAGGTATCAACCATGCTACTAGAGATATGGCTAAGACTTTTATCTATGCTTGGTTACTAGGGGCAGGTGTTGCTAAGACAGCACAGATACTAAAGGTCAATAAACGTCAGGCTACAGAGGCCAGAGAAAACTTTGTTAGATCTATTGATGGTCTAGCACAACTAAAGAACAAACTAATACCTACCGTTGGAGAACAAGGTTACTTCACTGGGTATGATGGACGCAAGGTTAAAGTTCCATCCACACACAAGGCTCTAGCAGGTATGCTACAGTCAGCCGAAAGTATTCTCATGAAGCACACACTTTTAAGGTGGACTTCTGAGGCAAGGAAACTAAATATAAACTTTAAGTTAGTAGGGTTTATACATGATGAGTATCAAACAGAGGTGATAGGAACAGAGGAAGAAGCAAAAGAGTTAGGAAAGATACAAGCAGATTGTATGCTTGAAGTAGGGCAGGAGTTAGGCTTTAAGATACCTACTCCAGGATCTTACGACATTGGAAGAAACTGGCTTGACACACACTAAGTATTATGTTACAAGCCGAATCAGTTAAGTAACGTCATAAACATAAGAGGGTAAAATGGCAAAAGAATCTAAAACACAAATCGTAGAAGTCTTCGGTACATTGGAGTGGGCTAAGGTCTTCGAACACAATCGAGATCGTGCCGCTTGGAACGAAGAGAAAGATGGTGAGTACAAAGTTACTGTCATCATGGACGATGAGAATGCAGCTAAACTAAAAGAGTCTGGCTGTGCTAAGGCTATGCACGAGGTAGAGGGTGGTACTAAAGTAACTCTGGCTCGTCCACATAAAGGTAAGTTCGACTGGCAGGGTGGAGAACCTAAGGTTGTAAACATCAAGGGCAAACCTTGGGCTTTCGATATAGATGGTTACATCGGTAATGGCTCGACAGGTGTTGTTCGAGTAGCAATCTATCCTGCTGGAAATTCTGGACGTATTGGCTCACGTCTTGAATCTGTTCAGGTTGTTGATCATGTTGAGTTTGAATCAGAAGGTGGTGGATCTTCTGGTGGGTTCAATGATCTGTCCAGTTACTCCTCAAAAGAAGCCAAACCAAAGCCTAAGAAGTCAGCAGCTAAGAAATCTGTTGATGGGGAAGCTGTTCCCTTTTAGGTGATTCCTTTTTGTTGTGTTGTGTGAGAATGCCCCTTCCCTTAGTTGGGTGGGGGCAACCAAATAAGAGGGTAATATGAAAAGTATAGATACATTAGTACAAGACATCGAGCAGACAATCTTTGGTAACAATGGTTGGGATAATACTCTTGGTGATGCTATGGCTACAAACATATCTCATATGGCAGAGCAAAGGTTTTCTAAACCACAAGAGCCAAGAGGATACCTATCGTTGTCTTCTCTTGGTACTAAGTGTGAGAGAAAACTATGGTACAAAATAAACAAGACTAATGAAGGTGAGACACTATCAGCTTCAACACTACTAAAGTTTTTCTATGGTGATATCATAGAGGAGTTAGTCTTAACGATAGCTGCTGTGTCAGGACACAGTGTTACAGGTATGCAGGATAGACTGAACGTACATGGTATCAAAGGACATAGGGATGCAGTGATTGATGGTATGACTGTTGATGTTAAGTCAGCATCGCCTTACTCGTTTAAGAAATTTAAAGATGGTAACCTACGAGAGGATGATCCATTTGGATATATCTCTCAACTATCTTCTTATGTTTACGCAGCCAAGGATGATCCCAAGGTAACTAACAAAACTGAAGGTGCATTTCTTGTTATAGATAAAGTTAACGGTCACGTCTGCTTAGACGTATACGACTTTACTGATGAGTTAAAAACAAAAGAAGAAGAAGTTAATCACTTGAAGGATATGGTAACTTGGGAGCAGCCGCCAGAGAGAGGGTACGAAACTGTGCCTCAGTCTCTAAAGAATCCTAATGGTAATGAGAAACTAAGCAGTGCCTGTTCGTACTGTGATTTTAAGAAGGAGTGCTATCCTGGATTGCGTAAGTTTATTTATTCTGATCGTCCTGTTTTTTTAACTAAGGTTGTAAAGAAACCTATGGTACACGAAGACTTGGAGTATAGTAATGTCCTTCAGCAGGAATAGATTAAGGGGTATACAGGCAGGGTACAGGTCTGGTCTTGAAGAAGACATGGCTAAGTATCTTAAGAAACTAAAGATAAAGTTTACCTATGAGAAAGAAAAAATTAAGTGGGTAGATCTAAAGATAAGAACGTACACCCCTGACTTTGTATTAGAGAATGGAATAATAATAGAAACGAAAGGAAGATTTGTATCAGTCGATAGACGCAAGCACAAAGAAATAAAGAAACAGTTTCCAGATCTAGACATTAGGTTTGTCTTTAGTAATAGTAGATCTAGACTTTACAAAGGTGCTAAGAGTTCTTATGGTGATTGGTGTAAGAAACATGGTTTTAAGTATGCAGACAAAACTATACCTAAGGAATGGCTAAAGGAAATAAAAGATGAGTAATAAATTTGTTCCAGTTGTAGAGATAGTAAAAGTTATACGAGGTCCGTATGATGATGCTGACGGTAATATATGGAACTTATGTTTAACTAGAAGCGTATCTAATTTAAAAGAAGAAGAAGAAGAATACTTCTATCGTAATATGAAAGATGCAATGGATGATGTTGACAGGCTACATAAGACAGGTCCATTTGCTATTGACGAATGGGGTAACTCAGAACAAGATCACACACATAAGCAAACCAGAAAGGTGATAGAACATGTCCAATAAAACAGCAGTGATATTCAGTTGTGCTCACACAGATCCAACCATACCTAACGATAGGTTTGATTTACTTGGTGAGTTAATCTACGATGTTAATCCTAGTTATGTTATAGACTTAGGTGATGGTGCTGACATGAAATCTTTAAATAGTTTCGATACAAAGTATCCAGAGGCTATCGTATCTCAGAACTATGAAGCAGACGTTGATCACTACAATGAAGCTATGGAGAGACTAAGAAAGAAACCTAGCATTAGAAAGTATAAGAAACCATTTTGGATTGGATTCGAGGGAAACCATGAGAACAGAATTAAAAGAGCAATCGCCCATGACCCTAGACTACAGGGAGAAAAGTATGGGATATCCTTTGGGCATCTTCAAACGGATAACTGGTTCGATGAATACCATGAGTATCAACACTCAGCACCTTCAATCGCTGACTACGATGGGATATCATATGCTCATTACTTTGCTAGTGGTAACTATGGCACAGCTATGTCTGGTACTCATCATGGTTACACCTTACTACAGAATAGAAACCATTCTTCTACCTGTGGTCATAGCCATAAGCGTTCTATCTATTTTAAAGATTCTGCACACCCTAATTCAATTATCGGATTGGTTGCAGGATGTTTCAAAGGTGGGAGTGAAGACTGGGCAGGACAATCTAATTTAGAATGGTGGAAAGGTTGTGTCATCAAGAGAGAGATAAGAGATGGTGTATACGAACCAGAGTTTGTATCTCTTGATAGATTGCAAAAAGAATATGGTTGATTTAATAATTAGTTTGAATATAACTAGGGGTTCTGATTATGCTAAGATATGAAATCAAAATGACTATGGCTGTAGATCCTGATGCTAATTTTATAGAAGCAGACCTGTCAGATATGCCTAGAGTTATTAATGAACTTGTATCATCAGCAATGTATGATATAGACGATGTTATTGTAGAGGAGTGTGAAGTAGAAGAATGTTAAATGAAAATGATTTAGAAGCGTGGGAATACTATAACGAAACTTATAAGAATAAAGATATGAGTTTGAATGAGTATCAGAATGCAGCAGCTAAGACTGCTGTGTATAAGACAGCACACCAGATACTTTACCCTGCACTTGGACTAGCAGGTGAAGCAGGAGAGGTAGCTAATAAAGTAAAGAAGATGTTACGTGATAATGACTTTGATCGTGATGCAATAGTAGCTGAGGTTGGTGATGTCCTATGGTATATTGCTGCTCTATCTAGAGATCTTAATGTTAGTCTTCAGGACATTGCTTTAGGTAATATTGAGAAACTATATGGACGTAAAGAAAGAGGAACACTGCAGGGAAGCGGTGATAAGAGATGAACTACTGCGATATGAGAGGTTTGATATGGCCTTTTCTTTTCTGTGTATTTGTAATATGTATTCTCCCAGTACTACTGGTGGATAACGCAAAGTATTGTAAACAAAGTATAGTTCCATGTTATCCGTGGACAGACGTAGAGGAATACAAATGAATAACTATTTACCAACGGACTATCAAAGTTTTATACACACCTCACGTTATGCACGTTGGCTAGAGGATGAAGGACGTAGAGAGTCTTGGCCTGAAACAGTAAACAGATATATATCTAATATTGTTCATACAAAAGTTGATGAGAAAACAACTAATGAAATAGAGCAAGCTATACTTGGGTTAGAGGTAATGCCTAGTATGAGATCAATGATGACTGCTGGCCCTGCTGCTGACAGAGATAATACTTGTATGTATAATTGTTCTTACCTACCTGTCGATGACCCTAAGTCCTTCGATGAGGCTATGTTTATCTTGCTCTGTGGTACTGGTGTAGGCTTCAGTGTTGAGCGACAGTTCGTACAAAAGCTACCAGATATACCTGAGTTGTACGATAGCGACACAATGATAGTTGTAAAAGACAGCAAGGAAGGTTGGGCTAAAGCATTCAGACAACTACTAGCATTGCTGTGGGCAGGAGAGATACCTAAGTGGGATGTATCAGCAGTACGCCCTGCAGGTTCTAGGCTTAAAACATTTGGTGGTAGAGCCAGTGGCCCTGCTCCTTTGATTGATCTGTTTAACTTCTCTATAAAGATATTCAAGGATGCACAAGGGCGTAAGCTTTCGTCAGTAGAGTGCCATGACATTATGTGTAAGATTGGTGAGGTAGTAGTTGTAGGTGGTGTCAGACGTAGTGCTATGATCTCTTTGTCTAACCTGAGTGATGATCGTATGCGTCATGCTAAGTCAGGTAAGTGGTGGGATAACGAACCGCAACGTGCATTAGCTAATAACTCTGTGTCCTATACAGAGAAACCAGATGCTATATCTTTTATGAGAGAATGGATGGCATTAGTAGAGTCAGGGAGTGGTGAACGTGGGATATTCAATCGTGAAGCTAGTAAGAAGCAAGCTGCAAAGTATGGTAGGCGTGACCCTAACTATGAGTTTGGTACTAACCCCTGCTCAGAAATTATATTACGGCCTTATCAGTTCTGCAATCTCACTGAGGTTGTGGTTAGAGCTACAGATACATATGATGATCTGGCACGTAAAGTTAAGTTGGCAACAATTCTTGGAACTATTCAGGCTACCTTCACTAAGTTTCCATATCTGCGAAAAGTGTGGCAACGAAATACCGAAGAAGAACGACTGTTGGGTGTGTCACTCACTGGAATAATGGACAACTCATTAATGACTACAAAGAATAAAGGATTGGAAAAGACACTTGCAAACCTACGCTCTGTTGCAGAGGAGACTAACCGTAAGTATGCTGACCTACTTGGTATAGCTCAGTCTGTCTCCATAACTTGTGTCAAACCTTCTGGAACTGTCTCACAACTTGTTGACTCAGCTAGTGGTATCCACTCTAGGCATTCTCCTTACTATGTTAGAACAGTAAGAGGTGATAACAGAGATCCTCTAACACAGTTTATGATGGGCCAAGGAATACCTAGTGAGCCTTGTGTTATGAAGGGAGATACTACAACTGTATTTAGTTTTCCAATCAAAGCACCTAAAGGTTCAGTTGTTACCTCAGATCAAACTGCAATCGAACAACTAGAGATGTGGTTAATCTATCAACGTAACTGGTGTGAACATAAACCAAGTGTTACTATCAATGTTAAAAAGAATGAGTGGTTTGAAGTCGGAGCTTTTGTTTATGATTACTTTGATGAAATGTCAGGTGTATCCTTCTTACCATACGAAGAGCACACGTATCAGCAAGCACCTTACCAAGATTGTTCTAACGAAGAGTACAAAGAACTGCTAAAACAAATGCCTAAGAAGATCGACTGGTCTAGGCTTGGTGAGTACGAACAAGAAGATAACACTGTAGCTATGCAGACAATGGCTTGCTCTGGAGATGTTTGTGAAGTTGTAGATATAGGTTAGGGTTGACTTTTATTTAAAAAGGAAGTATCATTATGAGTAATACTTGTGAACATTGTGGATACTTACTAGACGATGATGATCACTGTTATGAGTGTGAACAAAGGCGTGAAGACATTACTAATTTAATAGACTTAGCAGGGAGAAAAGAGATAATGGAAAAGAAGAAGTACGACTCAGTAGAAAAACCTATACACTACAATGCAGGTGGTATCGAAGCTATTGATGCTATCCTGGCTGCAACAAATGATTTAAGTGAAGGGTATCTACAAGGTAACATTCTTAAATATGTATGGAGATATAGATATAAAAATGGTATAGAAGATTTAAAGAAAGCACGTTGGTATTTAAATAAGTTAATTGAAATCAATGAACATAAATAAAAAAAGAAAAACCCTTGAGCAAGAAGCCCAAGAGTTCCTAATGAAAGACAAAGAGATTATTCCCCAAGGGTCTATAAAGCTTGGGGATTACTTTGCTGGATGCGCTCTGTCTGGTTTGATTGCATCTGGCAAGTACCTACGATCTGACGAGATTGTGGATGAAGCTTACAAGTATCGAGACAGGATGCTTAAAGCCAATAAATAATAACACTCCCACAAACTAAACCCCTAGCTGATCACTAGGGGTTTTTCTTTTAGTAAGGTTCGTTAGGTTGTACCTGAGGTACAATACTTAAGAGCCTAAGTCTTCTGTTTATTTCCTGCTCAACAGTCTCAGAAGAGGATATCATATCGTCTGCACTTTCGTATCCCATCTTCATAGCAGCAGCATCAAATACTTCAGCCCCTTCTCTTCTTTTAATTATAGTGTAGTTGTTTCTTATAAATCCTCTAGCTTGTAAAGGATTAGTAGCAACATATGCATTAAACATATTTTCTACACGTTCACGCTCTTGGTTTATACGCTTCTTAATCCACCCTTCTAACACATCTTTCTTTTCTTTAGAGGATATTCTGGGATCAACTACAATCTCATTGTAAGTCATAGTACCAAATCTTTTAGAGGCTGAGGCATTCTCACGCCAGTTTGAAAACTCTTCAGATAAACTTGGCTCACCTGTCTCTGGTATACCTTTAGCTAGTCTCTGTCTTAGTATTAGATCAATGTTAGCGTTTGGAACATTTCTTTTACTGTAGATCTCATAATCTTTTAACTGCATCTTGTTCATCTCTTCTTCAAGACCAGTCAGTGGTGGCTCATCAGAAGAACCATAGATCTGTTTTATTACTGGGTTTACTGTACCAATAGCAACTGGATTAGAAAACCTGTAGTATTGTATATCATTCTCACCATTAAAAGACTGGGTATATTGTAGGAAATCAGTATCCATTAACATACGAGTAGACTGACCAGCGATAACACCTGAAGTTGAAAACTTAGTTCCTTTTGTATTAACGTCTGATGTTAGGGCTAGATCACGAGTAAAGGCAGATCCAGCAGCATCTACATCGAGTTGCCCCATCATATCCCTAGCCAATGTCTGAGGGTATGTAAAGGTAGATATTACATTACCAAGTTCTTTTTCAAATGCTTCTGAGTCACCTGTCTTAGCATAGTCAACAAGTGCTGAACCAACAGCTATATCAAAACTAAACTCTGGTATACCACCTAGTATCTCTAGTACTTCTTTTTTATTTAGTTCTGCTGGAAGTCCGTTTTCTTTACGCCAAGCGTAGTCACCTATGTACATGTGAAGAAGTGCAGGACCAAGGTACTGCTTCATGTCCTCAGTCATACCTTCAGAGTTTAGCATAGTGTTTCTTAAGGTAGCGTAGTCAGATTCACCTTGCCTTAATTCTGCTGCATGGTAACCACCAAAGATCATCATAGCACCAGTCATTTGTCTAGCATATCTTAAAGAAGCATCTTCTGTTTTAGAAACTATATTAGACTGTTGAAGTATTTCACCAACGATGGGTGTATACTCAGCTACCATTTGTAAATGATTACCTACATACCTTGGGAAGGGAACACCTAAACCCTCTGATATCATAAAAGGGTATCTTCTATTTAAGTCTACTAATCCTTTTGTTGCTTTACCTAACGCAGAGTCATCATCTCTAAATGTTCTCTGCATAGTAAATCTATTAGCGTCTTCTATAGATTGCTCAAGGTTTATTCCTGGTGGAAGATCATCTAAACTTTTATTAGCCTTTAACCATTCAGATAAACCTACATTATACTTCTCTCTGAATTGTCTATCAAGAGATCCGTAGAACATACCTTCTTTAAGAACACTGTCTGTTGCTGTGTTGAAGGTATTAACAAAGCGACCTGCTTTAGCCATAATACTTTGACCTTCAAGGCCAACATCAACACGCATCGAGTCGTTAAACAAACGCTTGTACTGCTCACCACCCTCTTCAAAAAGTATTTCTCTTATTACTGAGGCTTCTGCTTTATTAAAACTGTATCCTCTGAGGATAGATGTCATATTAGGTAGGAAGTCTCTTATAACTTGAGTATCACCTTTTACAATACCCTTATATAAAGCTCTGTTCGTTTGATCTACAATGTCTGTAGCTATGAGTATACCTGAGTTACGAAGGTTTCTCATAGTTGTTACAGGCTGAGATGTCATAAAAGATATACGCATAGCGTCTAGGTCTTGAAGAAAGTTCCTAGCTTTATTTGTAAGTGTAGGATCTGATCCTCTTCGTATAGCTTCCTTACCCATCATTACCATCTCATCAGATGACATAGAGGAAGCTCCCTTTTCAAAGAGAGTATCAAGACCTGATAAGTTAGCACCTCTCTTTACAGCACTAGCAAAGCCAAGAGTTTGACCAGCCCGGGAAACTTCTGATAAGTATATCAAAGAGAACTCATCCCTCGATAGTCCATACTTAGATCTAACTTCATTCAATACGTCAAAGACTTCACCAGTATCATCATCCCTTATAGCGTCTGCAATACCTTGGGTGATACGCTCATTGTCTTTTATATCTAACCTGTCTGATTTCATCAGGTCTATACTAGCTGCTGCAACTCTTCGCATTGTATCTGAAGACAGACCAGACTCAAAGATAACATCTGCGCTAGGATCTGACATAGCATTTAGAAGAGCTTTGCCTTTTGCTACTCTCTCAGGATCTAGCCTACCTTTTAATTTAGCTCCTTTAACTCCTGCTCTAGCTGATAAAACTTCTTCTAAGTCTGACACTCTAGACATAGCAGCTTTCTTTTCTGCGTCTGTAGCACTCTTGATAGTATTCATAGCCTGTCTAGACTTAACTTGTCTTTCAGCTTTGAGCATATCTTTACGCTCAAGCAACATGTCATCAGCTTTTATTCTATTCTTTCTACCGATAACACCACCGACATAACCTAAGCCAGCACCCATAGCTCCCTCAGTAACACCACCAATAGTAGCATCAAACAGAAGGTCTTTACCTGTGTACTCGTAACCGTCAATTACTTCTTCTCTAGTCTCACCTTGTGCTCCTGCCTGTACAGCAGCAATAGATGCACCAGTAACAGCACCAGTAGCAGCGTCTTTAAGAGCCTGTTGTTTTACATTACGCTTAAGGCCAGTGCTGACAACCTTCTTCTTAAGGTGATCTTTTAGACCGTATCGTACAGCTAACTGAGTAGCTTTAGTAGCAGCCTTAGCTCCTAGCTTTCCTACACCAAAACTACCTAAACCAACATAGGTAGATGGTGCAGAGAATACTGCTCCTGCAAAATCTCCAACGCTATCCCCGAAGCCTTGACCAGCAGACTCTGAGTTATCAAATGCAGACATAAGTCTACCGAAAGCTTCTTTACCTTTTGGGTTATAGTCTTTATTCTTTACATAACTGAGATCACGTACAGCCTCTACTTCATTCCAAGACTGATACCGCATATGAGTTATAAAGTCTTTAGCTAAACCATCAAAGCCTTTATCTAACATCTCTTCTTTGGAGTACTTGTATCTACCACCTGAAAAGAATTTTACTAGATCAGCTTTAAACTCATCATCTTCAACAAGAGATACAAAGTCAGTCTCTTCTGCTATTTGTGTATAGTCTACCATAGGTTATTTACCTTAGTCTTTTATCATAAAGTTATCAATGAAAGAATCTTTTTGTAAGGCAGGTGGTTTAAGGTTATTACCTGTACTTGACAAGTTCTTCTTTTTACCTGTATTAATAGGCTCTATGTTGAAGTCAGCAGTGTTTGTAGAGAAGTCATACTGAGTTGCTATCTGATCTAGATTTGCACCACCTAACAAGAGAGAGTTTACTTTATTAGTAATGTCATCTGTTATGTCTGCTATATCTATCTCTAAAAATGGATCTGATCTTCTCTCAGTATAATATTCAAGAGCATTATTTATTATACGACCAGCAGCCATTGGATTAGTCCAGTTGTATATTGTATTACCGTCTTGATTAGTAGATCCACCATGACCTAACAGAGGTGCTAGTTGACCCTCTATAAGTTTCTTTGCCTGTGTTTTTTTCTCAGGTCTAAACTCTGTAAGACTGACTAGGTTTAAACCAAACGGATCTACAGAAGGTAAACTTCCACCAGATATATCACCTACCATACTAGCGGCTTCACCTACTTCTGAAGGAGTAGTCGCAGAGAATATAGCATTGATAAGTTTCTCAGCAGTTACTTCTTCACCAGCACCAGAGTCAAGAGCGTATTCCATAGCTTGTGAAAGTTTTTCTGGTGGTACATTCTCTAGTATAGCTTTAGACATTTTCTTAATGTTTGATTTACTAATTTTCTTTTCTGGATCTTCTCTTAGTTTAGTAAGTCTTGTAATAAGAGAGTCTAACTCACCAGACATTTCAAGAGATAAAGCAGCTTTACGATCAAACCCAAAACTAACAGCCTTAGATATTCTACCTTTGCTTTCCTTTTCGGATTTCTTAATAGCTTGAAACTTTTGAAGACCAGTATCCATAAGATACTTCTGTTGTGCTAGAAGTATGTCAGCAGCTTGCTGTCTCTTTCTTTCAACTTCTTTGTTATACTCAGCAGCAGCACCGCCTAACATAACTAAGGGCATTAACGCCATGCTATTATCCTCTCGACATTAAACCACGAGGCTGTGGCTTTTGTTCTATTGCTTCAGATACTCCTTCAACTTCTTGGGGTATCTCTCCTTTAGTTTCTTGAGTTACGTCCATACTAGGTGCTGCTTCAGAAAACTCTCCAAGCATTTCAAAACCTGCGTCACGTTCATCCTCTGGTGTTTCATCCATTGCTTTCTGTAATAACAGATTAATTCTTTCTTTCTTCTGCTCTTCAGCTAACCCAGTATTTTTGAAATCTTCTAAGTAATTGATACCTGCCTGTTCAGCAGTAACCTTCATGTACTTGTGTATAACAGGAGCAATGATAAGGCTAATATCTATGTTGTGTATACCTTTAGCTACTGCTGTAGTAAGAGCAGCTTGAGTTGCATGTTTAATTGGTAAGCCATACTCTAAAGTAAAAAGTAAATTGTCTAATCTTTCAGGATCAGATAGCTTACGCATGTGCCATAACACTGCGTCATTAGGATCTGTAATTTCAGGTGCTCTTTCATATAAAGCATTACGTGGGGTTTTAGTCAAAGACTGACCAGGAATAGGTCCATCTAGTATCATGAGTCACCTCTGTATTTTTGTATATCTTTTAAATATTTTGGTACGAAAGGCATAACATTCTTCTTACTCAGAGAAAGACCTTTACCTCCTAAACCAATTCCGTCATGGTGAAGAGCGTATACATACTCATTTCCATATCCCTTTTTCTTAACAGTTTGAAAGTTATCAAGGGTATGATCTACAAGAGCTTGAACCTGAACATCTACATCCCATCTGTTTTCATTTGTGATACCGTAGTTAGAACCTGTATCATCTATAAACTGACCAACACCTGCAGCACTTGAATCTGTGGATGCAGCATCAGGATTGAAACCTGACTCAGCCCTAGCAATAGCTAATGTATAAGCAATCTCGTAGTCAGTCATGCCCATCTTACCACCAACTTCAATAATTTTATTTACTACTGTTTGTTGTACTTCAATAGATGCATCACCAGACTTACGTGAGTTACCTCTTATACCACCTTCTATAATCTCAGTATTAAAGTAAGATTGTTTTACAGGCTCTCCGTCTTGCCCACCTTTCTTACCGTATAGATCTTCTCTTAGTTTAAAAGGATCGTAGTCTTCATCTACTTTATTTTCTGGTTTACCTTCTTCAATAGCTTGTATCCAAGAGGCCATCTGAAAGTCTACGTTATTATCTTTACCTCTAGAAGAACCTATATCAACCTGATCGAATACTTTTCGTACACCCCTAGCACTGTCTTCCATTCCTATTTCTGTTTCTCGTGCATAAGCTTGACCTAAACCAATCATCTTTTTTGTTCTACCTCTAGAACTTTGACCAGCCATGCCTGTATCTTTTTGTTGCTTAGTAAATGTTTCTAGTTGTTTTAATTTTGGTGTATATTCAAAAGAAGACATTAGTTAATCCTTACTAAAACAGCCAGTTGAAAAGAGCAGCACCAATGGTAGCATTAGCCCCTATCTCAGCCTGTAGTTTTGCAGCGTCTTGTTTAGCATCAGCAGCTAACTTCTGTAAAACAATAGCGCTAGACCTATCTTGGTCATTTTGGTAAGCGTTAAATACGTAGTCCATCTCATCACGTTCACGCTGCCATACTTCGTCTAGCTCTGCCTGAGACAAAGCATTCTGTTCTTTTGCTACATACATTGCTTCTTCATTAGCTGTAGCTTGATTGATAGTAGCTGCTGTCTGTCTCCACTTAGCATTAGCTTGTGCAACAACTAAACTGTTAGTAACCATGAACTGTCTAAATGCATTATCTTGTGATGTGTTAAATTGTCTAGTTGCATTAGTAGCATTTGTATCAAACTGTTTCATAGCATTGGTTTGATCTGTGTTAAACTTAGATATATTTGTTTGAAGATCTGCAAAGAATTGATTAGTCTGATTTTCAGAGGCAGCATTAAACTGAGAGGCAGCATTCTCTGCAGCACTGTCAGTAAGTAATGACTGTATGTTCTGCTGTGACTTGAACATAGCTACCTGTTGTTCATTATTTAAGTTAGTCATTTCCATATTAAGAAAAGCCTGAGCATTCTGTACAGAAGCCTGTTGTCTATTGTTTAAGTTAGCCATGTCTAGTTGTGACAATGCAGCAGCCTCTGCCATAACCATAGCCTGATCATTACTTAAGTTTGCTAAGTTCATCGTGTTAGATGTACGAGAATTTTCCAAAGCTACCTGCTGTTCAGCAGTGAAGTTCATGTTAGCTATATCACTTACCTTAGATGCGTTAGCTACACGAGACTGAAACTGTTGGTCAAACTCTTGACCCATAAACTCAGCACGTTGTTGTGCTGCAAGCATAGCACGTTGTTGTCTGTTTGACAAGTTCTGAGATTCAAATTGTGCTTGAGTAGATGCATCGGCTTGAGCAATAGGTAATGCTGACTCCATTGCTGCTTGCACAACAGCCTGTCCTGCTAGGCTAGATGCACCAAGACCTCTTGCAGCCATAGCACTAGTAGCTGCTCTCATAGCACCAGCAGCCCATGCAGGTGTCTTACCACCATCAAAGTCCTGCATCAACCCATCGAGTTGACCTTGAACTGTAGCCTGTTTGGTAGGGGTTGCTTGTGCAGCCTGGATTTGCTCTGTAAACTGTGCAGCTTTAGCAGCATCTGCAGCACCAGAAATAAGCTCACCTGCTTGTATCTGTCTCTGCATAGGGTTCTGCATCATACTTGCAGCACCTTGAGCAGCTTGTAATCCAGAGACTGCTGACTGGTTTTGTTGTGCTGCTGAGACTTGAGCCTGTTGGGTAACTTGACCCTGTTGAGCCTGTAGTGTTCCTAGTTGTTGTCCTACTTGTTTCTGTGTTGTAGCAGCTTGAATACCAGCAGCTAGTGGTGTGCTAGGTGCAGTAGCTTGACCTGCTGTTCCTGCCTGTGCTGCAACGGCTGTAGTAGCTGTTTGAGCTTTTGGTTGTGCTATCGTTTGAGTAGCATCTGGCTTAAGCATAGCCATAGTAGGCTTAGCCACTGTAACACCTGAGGCTTTGGTTATACCACCTGGAGCCATACCAGTTGCTCCACCTGCAGCCATTCTTTGTATCTTTTTTGCTTCATTCGCTAACTTTAATACAAGAGATTCTGCCGCTGGATTAGACTGCATGAATGCTTCCATCTCATCATTTTGATCAGATCCTTCATAACCTGTCTTAGATAGGATTGCATATTTTTGTTTGTTATTAAACACATCAAGCATTATTTATTTCCTATTACCAATTACCTCGGTGCTTACCAATAAAATATATTACTGCACCAAATAAAGCAAAGCCAGTTATTACCATAAGTATTCCGATAGTCCAGTTTATCATGTTGTCTATCTTTTCTTGTCTACGGTATACAGCTTCTTTTTGTTTCTTTCTCTGTTCTGCTTCAATAGCAACTATAGAATCCCAAGCAGATGGTCCGTAGTACAGACTGATATGCTGTCTTAATTCTTCACGCATCTCTTTAGCTTTTTGTTGATGCGCCCAAATCTCTATAGCAGAAGTATCAAATTTAGGGTCAAGCTTTCTCCATAATGGTGGATCTTTAGCTTTGCTTCCCATGTAGTCTAGGTCAGATACAGCCTTACCAAAAGAAGAGATGTCTCTACCTAGTTCACTAATTTCTTTTCCTGCAGCTACGGCCCTCTTGATTCCAGAGAATGCTGTAGTTGCAATAGCAATTGCACTGGCAGGATCTATCATAACTAGATTCCATCATCGTTCATTATCATTCTGTTATGGTCACGGTTCATGTACTTTAGTTCTGTTTCAAGTAAAGCTATTCTTTGTTTAAGGTCATTGATAGAACTAAATGAAGCAAGCATTGCTGACAACTCTTCCCATAGTTCATCACTGTCTTCCCACAGATCTGTTATATCAGACTTACTTTCTTGTACATCACGTTTTAGATTTACTGTATTCTCTACAGCCATGCGACTAGCAAACTGTTCTACATTTTCTTCTAATGATGATATAGTAGCTGCCTGTTGAGATACCCACCAGACTGCACCTGCTAGTTGTACAGCCATTGCTGCAACTAATGCTATAGGAAGTTTCATGTTTTCCATTACTTACTCGCTACTTGTGATCTACGAACTAGAAAGTCTTCCCACATAGGCTTAATCATATTGTGGTTTTCATCTACTTTATATGACATGAGCAAGACTTTGGCATTAATCTGGTATATCTGGAGTGAACCCCATGTTAACATACCAAGTACAATAACACCAATGACTTGCTCAAATTTCATTTATGCAGCCTCATCTTCGTCTACAACTGTTGCTTCTACTGGTGCTTCCAAAGATCGTGCAAGCATATTTACAAATGCCTCACGTCCTACACTTAGTTGGTCTAGGTTAAATCTAGCACTAGATAGTTTACGATCTAGGTCTGATACATGATTAACCATAGCCTGTTGCTCTTGTGTTAAGTCTTCTATTAAATATTCTTTGTCGTTTATAACGATAGGGGTTTTTTCATTTTTTCCCATTGTCATTCTCCTTTGTTAAATTTACTTATTGTCTGCGATAGCTTTATCTACTGCAGTCATACTTTCTGAAGTCCAGTAGTCTTTGGCTTTCATCAGTTCTAAATGCTCTACGTTACGAGCTTTGGTTGCAGTCCATTCGTCTGCTTCCATGTCATCAGGTTTACCTGCGTTTAACAGATCAACAGAGTGACCCATTGCTGTGTAGTTTCCTGCGATTTCTTCTTTAGTTATTTCAGTCATTTGTTTATCCTTTCAATGCCGTTACTCTGCCTCCAGTGCCGTTACTCTCGTTATGAGGTCAGCGATTTGTGTTGCTTGTGCCTCAATAGTTGCCTTTTGTTCTTGCACCACCTTAGTTATAATAACAGTCATCCTGTCATAACGAAAACCTTCAACTTCTGTTTCTTCTGTTTCAGGATTTACACCATATGTAACAAGTTCTGTTAAACCATCATCATGCACCTCGTCAGAAATAAACCCTAAACAATCTTTTGTGTCATCATCTTTTGCTATCGCAGATTTATAGCGAACAGGTCTAAATCTATCTATGTCTATGCTTTCAATATCACGGACATCTTTTTTATACTTCAAAGCTGACGTTGAGCGATAAATATTGCCACTACCATCAACTACAACATTTGGGCTATCACTGCCTGTGTCATTGTAAACACCTCCAACTTGCAGATTTCCAGAGGTATTTATTTTTAACGCAAAAGCATTATTGTTATAGTTATAAATAAAAAAGTTATGTGATGTATCAGAAGCAATTTGATATTTATGTACTCCGTTTCTTTTTAAAAGAATATGCCCATCACCTGATGCCGAAGTCTCTAAACTTAAAAACTTACCGCCAGTGGAATTTGTATCTAAAGTAATTCCTGCTGAGTCTATCCTTGCAATTTCTGTAAAAGATATTGCACTATCTGCTGCACCTGTAGCTGCGTAATACCACCTGTGTGTACCACCTGTTTGCTCGTATTGATGAGCAAATCCAGATGTTATCCTTTTGTAGGCACCATCATAGTAAACATTTCCAAGAATACGAGCATTATCACCACCACTAGTAGTTAGTGCCATCCCTGCACCTATTTGCAGGACAGAAGGAAATGCAGAAGTCCATGCTTCTGGTGTAACGCCAATCCCAACATTACCGCTGCTGTCGATACGCATAGCTTCTGTGCCATCTACAGCAAACCTAATATTCGATGATGACGCTTCATTGTTTAAGTCTGCATTTAAAATAAGACTTCCTGCATTGTCCATAGACACAACACCTTCAGTATTGTTTGTGGTGTCAGTCATATAAAATGAAGGAGCAGAATTACTTATATGGAGTGAACCTGTTGGATTTGTTAGTCCGATACCCACCCGATTAGTCGAGCTATCAATGAACAGGGTATCTGTATCAAACTTTACGTCACCGTCAGCATTAGATACAAATGCTGCTAAATCTCTTGCTCTAGTCATTATTCTGCCTCCAGTGCATCTAGTCTAGCTTTGATAGCTGTGTTCTCTGATTCAAGTGTTTCAATCCTAGCCATTGCTTCTTGAAGTGCCTTGACTGCTTTCATGTAGAGGACAGAGTACTGAACAGATTTAGTTTCTGTACCTAAGTCTTCTTTAGTATCTGGGTCTAAATCAGGTTCAGTAGATACTAAACCATTCATGTTGGATGCTTCTAACTCTTGAGCAATAACCCCTAATTTATTAGGAGCATCTAGTTCATCTGCTTTGAGACTGTACTTTCTAACTCTAACAGCCTTTATGTCTTCCCATTGCGAACCACTATCTACAATGTTTTCTTTTAATTTTTGGTCAGAGTATGCACCATAGGAGTTGTTAACATTTACAACGTTACCATTTGATTTGATTTGTAATCTAACTCCACCAGTATCAGCGCAATTCAAAAAATATTCTGTGGTATTATTTGGAGCCGCCCCTGTAAAACTAAAAGATAGTCCATAAGGGTTAGCAGAAGATGCGTTAATAATAGAACAAATGGTATTATTCTGAGAGTTACCAAGAACTTTAAATACTGTTCCATCATGGTGTACTCTAGGATTACCATCCCCATCCGACAGCACGATGTTGTTGCTTGAGGTGCGGATGTCTAGGCCGTTTTGGTTGCCGTTGAAAGCTCCGATAATAGTGTTCTCAGAGCCAGTAGTCATTGAAAAACCAGAGTCGTTGCCCACAAATGTATTTGATATACCTGTTGTAACTGAACCACCTGCCTCATCACCAATAAATGTATTAAATCGACCAGTGGTTTGGGTAAAACCTGCTTTGCGACCTAAAAATGTATTAGCATCACCAGTAGTATTTGCTAATCCAGCCTGATACCCAACAGCCGTGTTATTGGATGCGGTGGTGTTAGCTGCTAGGCTATCTCTACCTATTGCAACATTATACGATCCAGTGGTATTTGATGACATAGAACCTTGACCAACAGCAACAAGAGAACCTCCAGTGGTGTTATTACCTAAAGTGCCGTGACCAAGAGATACAATTTGACCACCTGTAGTATTTGCATCTAATGCTTTGTATC
>Ga0208793_1000141_pt1 | contig 48335 bp, 61 predicted proteins | sample 17_taG_FD_184092 | JGI IMG/M metagenome (GOLD analysis project Ga0208793, IMG submission 184092) | Marine viral communities from the Subarctic Pacific Ocean - 17_ETSP_OMZ_AT15314 metaG (SPAdes) (version 2) | ecosystem: Environmental > Aquatic > Marine > Oceanic | place: Pacific Ocean | collected... | reverse complement strand
TGTTGCCCGAAAGCCCTGAGATTACCTCGCATGTCACGAATCAAGTGAGTATCAATCAATTTAGCACTTTGTCGTTGGTTATCAACAGAATGCAGAACCTCACCCAAAGCAAATTGAGCCATAGTTTTCTGACGCATACTAAGTTTCATTTGTTTGTCATTATAAGGATTCCACTCTGGACCATCGTTAGCGTTATCTGTGCCGTGAGTGTATCCAAAGCCGACGGCTTCTTGATCAGTTCCTAATCGGGCTTCCACAATTTCTACAAATTGAGTAGATTCCTTGGCCTGAGCCGGACGCCAATTGCCGTCTTCAGTGTGTCCTTGAGTTAAATCAAAAAAGGCTTCAGGGTATTTCCAACAAGTTTCCACGTTCAAGGCTTCCTTATCAATTTCAGAAGCATTGATACCCATAGTTAAAATCAAAGGTGCATCCATCTGACCGCCACGACTACGAGGTAAAAACTGACGGCTAAAATTCAACAACCCTTCAGTTAGCATAATGATAGCATCAATGTCTCCGTCACAGTTACGACGCTTAGCAGCGTGATAGAATGGGTGACCATAGTGTCCTTTAACAGAGGTAAACCCAATAATACGACCTAAGATAGCCCCAGAAGTGTGAGGAGCGATTCCCATAATCATTTGTCCAATCAGATCTTCAGGCTTTTCGACTCCGTAGTAGCGTTCTTGTCCGTAAATAAAGTCTAATTCATCATCAGTAAACTTACAAACGTTAACCAAATCATCAGCACAATTATCGGGAATGACTACATCTTGTGGAAACAATTCCACGACGTCCTCCACAGAATCTACCAGATAACCTAATTCATGGGCTTGTTCTAAAGTCATCCCTACTTCGCTGGGCTTGAAATGAGTCATAGTGATATCCACCATGTCAAACCGGATAGTTCCATCACGGAACACAGAAACTCCGTGCTTAGCCCGTAGTAAAGCCTTATCTAAAGGCTCCATAATCATTTCATTATTTCTCAACCCTTTAACGCCTTTTACTTTAGGTGGGGCTTCACCTTCTAATTTGCATCGTTCCAAGGCTTGATCCCACATTCCTTTGTAATCTATGGCTACCCACTGCTTTTCATGGAATCGAGTAGGTTCAGGGTCATGAGACTTGTCACCAATGCCCCGGCAAATAGACCAATAAGTTTCCTCATCACAGATAGCACAAAATCTTTTAGAGACTCCGACTTTACCTTCCTTTTCTAAAGCATTGTTAATCAACTTTTGAACTCCGCCGTTATCGCCTACGGGAAACAAACCGTGGGCTTTGCTGGGCTTCATATCACGCATCTTGCTACCTTCTGGCTTGCCCATACGAGCCCCAATACGATAAGTAGTGCGAGGACGCACCTCATAATCACAAATTGAATTCAAATACTCTAAACCATTTTTATAACTATCCAGATTACTTCGAAGACCTAAGTTAGTCAAATTGTTCAAGACCAAGTAGGATTCATCTCCTTGTAGGTTACCGTTAGCATCGATATCGATATTTAAGCGATACACAGTTTCACGGTGGCTTTCGGGAACGGTAACATAATTGCCGCACAAAGACACAGTAGTTGCCTTCATAAAATCATAAATTGCTTCAGGGCTAACATCACCCCAACCAGTAGCCACATATCGTGGATCCATAGGCACATCATAAACCTTGCATTGTTGCACAGCATCCATGAAATCGTTGGCAGAAGCCATACCACGGTTAGCCAATAATTCCCTGTGCCATTCGGGAACATAAGGAGAAGGAAGCAAAGGATGGTTATTCTCTAAGAATTCGCCCACAGGCACTAAAAGTTCACCCAAATCCCAAACCTTACTAATGTTATAGCCAACCTCATTGGGCAACATTAGTTCCAGTTCAGAACGAGATTGGACTCTTTTAGCACTACCGTCGTCAAATTCAATATAAGGTCCTTGGATATCGTGACAAGGTGTTACCACTGTTCCCTTCCCCGGACGTTCGTATTTTAGTTGTGTTCCAATGGATACGAAACCACTGGTAGCCATCATAGTAGCAGGATGACAAGAGGTGGTAGCCAAACCAGCCAAACGACTTCGTCCGTATCGAAGTCTAAGGCCACCCTCGGCCATAGGCATAGAGAAAATAGGACGTCCTGCCAATACTTCAGCCATGTATTTGGGATTAGGTTTGATTTTACTGCTATCCTTGCTGGTCTTTAGGAACTTTTTCAACCAATCCCAGCCATCAAGTCCAAGTTGATCTACATATTTTAGAATCTTAGGTGCTTTCAGCACCAATCCTTCGCACATTACCAATAAAGCACCTTCACGAACCTTGTTATCACGAACTCGTTCCAAGTCTCGTTGGCCGGTAACTTCTTTACCGACACCCTCACCATCTACGAAAATAGGACAAGCGTTAGCAATAATTTCTAACTCAGGGTTGCTGGGACGATATTGTAGTCCACGATACAAGGAAACCTCTTCTTTGTATCTTTCTACTTCTGAAAAGGTAAGTTTTGGAACTCCCAAAGCAAAATCACGACGAAGGATGTCAGCGATAAGTGCACTCAAAGCCTGTCCAGTTCCACCAGCAGACCTGATTGGTCCTGCATAGTTAACGCCCAAACAGTTGCTTCCATCAGAGTTAGCGATAATACGACAAGAAACCACACCTTCCAAGGGTGCTACCAAAATACCTTCAGTTAGCACAGCCAAACCGGCACAGATACCGTGATACATACACAAAGCAGCCCTGACCTTGTCATAACCTGAACTACCTACCACTTCCTTTTCATACTGCTCAATAGTCTCAGCATAGGGTTGGTGAACTTGTTTAGTATATCCTAAAATATACCCAGCACCACCGCAATCATCACAAGAGATTTCAAAGTTACGTCCTCGGGGGATTGTTCCTTTTCCGCTACAAACCTCACAGTTGTTTTTGACACCATATAGAAAAGATTCGGCACACACAATACGAGCGATGTCCAGAGCCACTAATTCACGGTTACCATCATGGGCTTGAGTAAGTTCTCTAATTTGGGAGGCAGTATTTCGTTCCCACAAAAACTTAAGCAATTTTTGAGTTCGCTCTGCCAAATCGATAGCCTGTGGAATCTCAATTTCAGTTTTGGGGTCAAACCCTTGTGCCTTAGCAACGTTAATCAAATCGTAAACCTTGTTGCACTCTGCAGTTAATCGGGAAGAATATTCTTCCAAAGAGATACGCTTGGCTACCATGAAATAAGGTGGTTGCGACTACCTATTTATCTATTCAGTATACTTGGTGCCTTTCTTGAGTCGCTTATACCAATGATGAATCTGATACAAGTCAGAACGACTGAGCCCGTAGTTGCCTTTTTCGGCCAAATCCTTGTAAAGCAACCAAGCCTTTTTGGAAGGATCGTGGGTAGAGGTTAGCACGGTATTGCCGCCGAAACGATCCACCCACTTGTAGGTGTGTCCTTTATCTGAACCATCTTTCAAATCAAAACCCAGAATATCTCCGTAGCGAGTAACGTCTTTGACGCTCATACTTACTTTCTGCAAGTCTCGTCCTTTTACTCTCTTTAGTTTATTCTTTTGAAGCACCCAGTCGACCCGATTGGTTCCCATATTTCTACTCATTAGTAATCCCAAGAGTATACCAATCCCCACAGCATATAAACTCTTTCGTCCCTTTGGGCTGAACCTGAGTCCCAGAATAGTAAAGACTGAACCAACAATAAGGGATTGCATACTCCATATTTATTCCTACAACTACTTATAGATAACTACAAATAGTTGAGAAGGCCAATTTTAACACAGGTGTCTATACATGACTAAAAAACAACGCACAAATAATGATTGGTTGATGCAAAGAACTGGCTTACTGATAGTTTACGCTTGGGTTCTCCTTGCGGTAGGCTTTTTTGTGCTAACGGCATACGATCCGACCTATTTAGAATCTGCTGAGAATTATGTTTCTATTCTGGCTATCATTGGAGGTCCAGCCCTCTTAATTATTACCAAGATTATCGAAACTTGGAATCAAGAGAAACACACACAAATTAGTGATTATGAAACTCAGGCCACACACGACAGAACTATGGATGAGATCCGAGTCCGACACCAAGCCGACATGGAACGTAACCCACATCTCGAAACCAATGTTATAGATGTTACTCAAGTCGCTAACGAAATCGAAAGTCTTAGGCAAGAAATCGACGCTATCAAGATTGGAACTACTACGGGAGATGGCATGAGGCTCAATGGGAGGAATAAGAAGTGAAGTGGAAAGACCGCCGTGAAGAACTTCGTAACCAAACCCCTGTCGAAGTAATTGAACTCAATAAAACTATCAAGGCTAAGGCCAAAAAGAAATCTGCCAAGAAGTGATTTATATGGCTAAAGAAGTGACAGACGAGATTCGTGAGAAAGCCAAGGTTATTGCCGAAGCCACGGGTCGAAGTGAACAAGCCATTATTGATGACCTTATGGATGACGGTATCGTTAATTTATCTAATGAAGATAGCAACGATAAAGATTTAGTAGCCCAACTAAAAGAGGCTGCTGAGTTGATTGCTACTGTTCAAAATATCTCTGCTGAAGTTTCGGCTAACACTGTGTTAAACGGAGGAGACAATGCTACTGAAGTCAAAGTTGAAACTACCCTTGAAGGCGATATTGTTGATAGGGCGATAGCCTCAGTCCATAGAAAGGCCGAAAACATTAAAAAGATTGGCTTAATTTTCGTTCCTGTCTTTTTACTATTAACAGGAGGTAGTATGGAAATGGTTGGACTAACGGATTGGTTCGGTTCAGACGATGATGATTACGAAGGTGATGAAACTTATTTGGAATACGGTGGTTGCTTGGCTCCTGACGCTGCTAACTATGATCCACTGGCTTCATGGGAAGACGGTTCTTGTTACTGGGACGATAACAACGGTGGCGGCGGAGGCCCACCAGATTGTTCAGAAAATTGGCGTTGGAACGAGGTTGTAATTCGTGACTTTGATGCTAACGGCGAAGGTCACAACGACGACATTGAAATCCAAACTGTGTTCGAAGATATGACCGGATGCAACCGACACATGGAAGGCTACTTTATCATCGCCATTTGGGATGAGGATAACGGCCAAGATTATTCAGAACACATTATCAACGATAAGTTTCACGATAGGTTCGTTGTCGACCATCATGAATATGACGTGCCTGAAGGCGATTATGTCATCTCTGTTAATTATGAGTTCGATGAAGATTTCTGGGAAGGGCCATCGGCATTAGTAACTACGGAAGCCCCAGATGAAGAAATTGGTTGCGATGCTTACTTTATCAATTCTCAAGCCTACTTAGAAGAGTCGGATTCCGAACAGGATGCCGTTACTATGAGTGCTGATGTTGCTATCGTGTTAGAACAAGATAATTGTAAAGATCGTAACTTTGAGATTCTCTGGCAACTCTACGAACATAATAATCCTGATGCTATCAAATACGAACACACCACTTGGGAAAGTGGTGAATCCTCTGACCCAGATGGGGCAGATTATGTGGCTCACACATGGGACAACGTAGATGAAGGAACCTACGACCCAAAAATCACATTGTTGTTAGATGGTAACCAACTCGACGAGAAATGGATTGCTAACACCATTTCCATTGAACCTGAAACTTCTGAACCTGAAACTTGTCAAATTAACCTTTATGATATTGCTTTCCTCGTTAATCAAACGGCTGCTGTCGCCTATGACTTAGACTGTGGTTACGGCGAAACCGATGGAACTGTGGGTTACAACGTGTCTACTCAATTGATAGTCTATCCTGCAGGTAGTCTGGGTGAATATATTAAACTGGACAGTGGACTACATTTTATTGCAGGTTACGCTGAAGATGTTTACACCCTAAGCATTGACAACTTTACTGATGCTAACCTAACTCATTACGATTTCTATTGGTATGCGGTTTGGACTAATGCTTCAGGAGGTTATGAAATGATTGAAAGAACTTGGCTCAACCAATCCGTTGAACACCCTGATGAATCCGATCCTGTGGATTGCGATAACTTGACTATTACTTCTAACTCGTTAGTGCTTTCTAATGTGGGTAGTGATTTACAAGCCACATGGAATCTAAGTCATGATGGTGCCGGTTGTGAAGCCATTGATATCGAAGTTATGATTACTATTTATCAAAACGGTCAATACTACAATGTTAGTGAGTTTAGCAATAATGGTATCTGGCAAGTCAGTAATCAAAGTTTCGTTATCACGGCTGATGAATGCGAGGTCTTTAGAGACCTTGAACCCGGCACCTACGAGATCCTAATTAAATATCGAATTGTGGGAGAGTCTGAAACCAGCGAAGATCACTTTGCAAACTCAGTTAGTATCTCTTAATGGAAGTGAAACCGTGCGTAAAAATAACTACCCTGATGGAACACCCATACCCGAAGCCTTGCCTCAAGCCTACCAAGAAGGAAACTTATCCCGTAACTGCGGTAATTGTGCCTTTGTTATGTTTATAGACAACAACTACTACTGCGGTAAGTTTTCAGGCAACCCTGAAGTTCTTGCAGACTGGGTTTGTGCTGCTTGGAAAGCCAATCTCATTCGTTAAGAATGTCTTCGATACGGTCAGAAATCAAAAGTAGGGTTGGGGCCCAAAGACCCACGAAAATACCCAACATCTGGTCTCCTTGTCCGAAGTAGATACCGATTGAACCGAGAACTGAGGCCAAACAGGAATAAAATCCAAGTGACTTCCAGTTCATTGAGATCCCTCCACATATTCTGTGATACGAGCAATCAAATCGGCTTTACGGCCCTTAGTTGGTAATCCCAACTCTACCAGCCGTTCTTTTAGCCCTGCTACGGTAAGATCTTCGAGGTCATCCAAAGCGACATCAAGTTCTGCTTTAGCCTCGTCTACGGCTTCAGCAACTACTTCAGAAAGGTCTTCAGTAACTTCAGAAAGGTCGCCTTCTTCAACAGCCTCAGAAACTACTTCAGCAGCCTCTTCAACGACATCCTCAACACGGTCAACCACAGCCTCTACTACTTCTTCGATTTTTTCTTCCAAAGAATCTGGAACATCCAGTCCGGTAGCATCTTCAAGGTGGTCGATAGCATCTTGAATCTCTTCAGAGAGGTTATCAACAATTTTCTTTCGGTTGTTCATCCACCAAGCGGTCAGGTATCCTGCGGCAGCACCGCCGAGAACTTGTAAGGCATCAATCATCATTGGGTCAAGGGTTGACATAAACTACCATGTTAGCCAGCACCTACTTATATCTTTGTGACCTCAAATACATAATTACATATAAGTCCTGTTTATAATAAAACCCATGGCTACTTGCTGTTGCGGAACTAAAATAGGTTCTACTACTGATTATGTCGAAGAAGAGTATTGTAGTTATTATTGCCGAAGGTTTGATACCGAAGGACTATCCTTAGTTCCACTCTCTGATTATTATCGCCATAAAAACCAATTCAAGTATCCCGTTATTGAACACAACTGTGATTGGTGTGGTAATCCTACTAAGATCAAATACAGCACCGCTTCTGGCTCTGGTTCTGGAAATGGAACTGGACGTTTCTGCCGACGAAGTTGTTATAATGAGATGTTGAGTGCTGGTCGAAGACGAACTAAGGTGAGATACTCTTTACTAAGGATTCTTTCTCAAAGAGGTGCAACCCACCGAGACAACATTGTGGCTGCTTTCAGCCGATGGGAATCTCGACACCGAAATACCAAAGGACAAGTTTCCATGTTACTTTCTATTATGGCTCGTAAAGGATGGGTAGTCAAACACCCTGATAATGTTTATGAATTGGTTGATACTCAACCTATTGGTCAATTGGCTAAAATCTAAAACTATAAATAGGTAGCCCCACCCAAGTTAAATTGGTGCCTACGGCTCCGAGTCTGCTTCGCACACTCTGGGGAAAGGGAGCCTTATGCCTCGGCATGGACGCACGGGACTGACCTCTCGTTTGTCGGGGTGGCACCACCTTTTTATTCACTCATCAGGGCAACCTTGGTTAAATCTGGAATAATGTTCCAAGAAGATCCAAAGTATGATTCGTAATCATCGTTCCTACCCACATCAGTATCAGAGCCTAAATCAAATGCTACCAGAGTTAAAAATCCCGTAGTAATCATGTATCCACGATCGTAAAGTATTTCCCCGGCAAATTCTAAAAGGTTCTTTTTCAATGACTCCACAGCCTCTTCGTCTTGATAGAATCCACCATAAGAACCAGCCCAAGGATACTTTATATCCTTACCATACATCTCCCAAAGTTCAAGTTCCCAAAACTCATCGTTTTCAACCTTGGTATCGGGTTGATGCCAATCAGCATCTTCACCATCCTTGTTAAATCCATTTCCAATGGTCATCCACTCCCAATCACCTACTAAACCATATTTGTATAAAATAGCCATAACTTCTTCTGCTTGTTCACGGCTAATGAAAATCTGGACATCGGGATTGTTCCAGTTAATGATCATAGTTTGATATGGCTTCGTCGACTACTTATACTCTTCCAATCTTGAAATGGTTAAGTTTGGTCCACAAACGGTCGTTAGTATCGTGTAAGTGTTGATCACAATAGTAATAATTCAACCAATGAGAATAACCCTTAGACCGATCACACTTAATATAACCCATAGGGCTTAACCGACTTTTCCAAACGGCTGCTTCCCCACATATTTCACATAGTTTTCCTTGGATTTCTGTCGGCATGACAACCCTTGGTTTCTAATCCGTGTTACAACTATTTCTATTTATGCCCTTCCTGCATCATTCTTTAGAAAGGTCATAACGTAGTTTCAGTTTCTTAGGTCCAGTAGAAGGATAGGTAGTCAAACCATTATTCCTCAAAAACATTACTTGGAAGTTACCGTCAGAAGTTTTCCGAGCAGTGCTACCAGTGATAGTTCGGGCCAAAGTCCACTCAATATTATTGGTCTTTACTCCATCCACACCCATATTGATCTTGTCGAGTTTTTTATCAATGTGCACATCATATCTTTGCATCATATCTTCTAAAGGACTCAACTTCATGTTAGCCCCAGCAGTGCCTCTACCAGAAGCAGCAGCAGAAGCAGCCACGTTAGAATTTCCGAGAAACTTAGAGGCTAATCGTCGGTTAGTAATGGTGGGTTTCATCAGATTGCGTCTCACCAAATCTACAATTGCTTTTTTGTATTTTTCAATTAGTTCTTTACCTCTCAGAGTAGACGGAAAACTATTGAAATCGATTTGCCACCAGATATCGGCGTAGTTAGGGTCAGAATTAGCGGCTTTTGCCTCAGGTCCCAATTGAGAACCCTTTCCTTGCACAGAATCACCCAAACCATAAACATATCCATACACCACCACAGAGTTATCGGATACTGGACGGAAGTTTGGTTCCCACCTTCCAATTGAATTTTTCTTTAGAATGGGATAATATCGGATACCAGAACCAGTGTCAACAGGCAATCTTTGGTATCGCATTCGTGCCACAGTAGTGTGTAATTCCTTGGCTGCTCGGGTAGCACTCAGGTTTTCGCCCAAAGGAGCAGGTTGCATTAAAGTCAACATTTTTTCTTTAAGTTGCTTCGGAGGCAAGACAATACGATATCGTCCACTATTGCCCAATCTCTTAATCTTGATCTTATTATCTTTGAAATATCCTTTCAAGGTTCGAGAGGTAGTGCCTACTCGCTTAGCAGCAGCACCTAAACCTACATCATCATCTCGCATCAGCAAGTAAGCCCTGCGACACTTTCGGATGGTGGTTTGCAACATGGTTCTATCCCCGGATTTTAGTAGTTGTGGACTCCTATTTATACTTACTCAAACTTGCTGCCGTCTAAGACAACTTCCCCATCTCCTAATTGAATGAGGTATTCTTCAGCAAACAGAGTATCAATCTGTTCTTTTCGGAAAGATATATGGTTCTTTCTTAAACGAAGTTCCAATTCTCCACGGTCAGGATAACCGTCGCCTACCAAAGTCTTAACGGCTTGCACCAAGACTCGCATTTTAGGGTCGTTAGCCAATAAGTCCATGTTAAGAGGCACATTCTGAACTACGGTTTCTAAAGCGACCATAAACAACTCAGTAGCCATGGAAATGTGATTAAGATCAACGACATCATCGCCTTGCAATCGAGCAAACCCTTTACAAAGATTGATGAATTGTTGGAACTTACGGTTCTCTTTCTTAGAACGCTTCAAGAATACGTCACCAAACATTTTGGTTTCCTTAACTTGAGTTTGAAATTGACTTCTGATTAGTTCACGGGACTTGTTGATATCGGGTTGCATACGGCTAACATAGCGAAGATATTCACGGAAGAAAGAACGCCAAATACGAAGTCTTTCTTTAGACTCAGGAGTATCTAAATTACCACCCATAGCATCCAGAATCTTGTTTTCTACATACTCGTCAGCACCCTCATCAGTAAGAGTCATTTGAGTAAACATCAAAGTCATACGGCTAATCATTTGATAAGTGTATTCTCCGAAGACATCCAGCATCTTTATCTTGTCCATCTTTTCATCATATTCCTTTGCAGGGTTGCCCCAGAAAGAAACGTTTAGACAAGCCTCACGCTCGATATCTACTTGACCTTTTTGCATAGTGTAAGACCCATTAGCCAGCATATTCATGAGTTCTCCGAAAACATCTGAGCCCCATGTTTGAAACTCGCTAACAGCCATACGCTCATTATTCATTTTACCAATGAGTCCCAACTCAATAGAGTTAAGGTCTTCACCACTCATAGCCCCAAAGAGGCCGGGAATGGTGCACAGTTTACCAGTAGAGGCTACCCCACAAGGAACTAAAGGTTGTATCACGTTTTCAATCAGGTGGTCTTTGCCTTCACCCATAGAAGTAATCACGGCAATATGCATCATGTCTTGTTTACTAAAGGGACTTAAGCAATTCAGCATTATGGCTAACTTAATCGGATCATGGGCGTAAACATAACGCCACAAAGTATCGTCAGAAATCATTACTTGCAAGGGTGTCTTGCCGTAGCGTTTACACAGACTTTTGAAGCCTGTTATTTGTTTAGTTTCCAACTGAGATACATGGGATTCCTCCAGCAGATAAACTTGCTCGCAAACGAACACCTTTTCCTTGCCTTGCGGATGAATCTGAAATTGTCCTACCACCCCTACTTGTTGGCCCTTTCTCATAGACTCAGTTAAGGCTACCAAGGTTTGAGTTAAAGTCATGGAATCCATGCCGCTGGGCATGGTAGTAGACTTACCGTTGTGAACCAGACAAGTAATAGCATTCTGTCCATCAGAGATGGTAAAGTAAACTGCAGTTTCCTCAGCGTTAGCCTTGCGACCGGTATTGAGTGGACCGTCTTCTATCTTGATAACTACTCCAGAACCTCTTTGTTGGTCATGGGTAATCTTACTTTGATAAATGGCTTCTACTGAAGAATTGAAGTCTTGAAACTTTTCGACACAATCTTTAGCGTAAAGATACAATGCTTCCTCTATCATTGATGTCCCTCCATTCTACTGACATGGCTAACACCTATAACTGCTTTTCTGTTCGACAACTCAGGGGAAAGTGAAGAGTCTGTGGTTCCGCCCCACGGGTGGAGGACGCAGAGGGATAAACCCAGTGGATTCCGGATCCAGACCGAAGCCTGCTACCTTTACCTCGTCAAACCACAAGCCTTGCGGCGAAGGTATATCAGAGTAGTGGAACCACTCCCCGGCATATGCGTTCTGCCTTGAGCCTTTCGGCACGACAACTCTGCACAGAGACCGGGGAGGTCTCGAACATCAAGCCTTACGGCTGTGAACCTTGTCCCGCAGTATTACGGGAGGGAGTCTCACTCGGAGGCTGCCTCAGGGGCTTGGTCCTCGTGGTATTCTGGGAGTTCATCACGGGTGATGTCACTACGCTTGATAGCGTTGAAGGATTTGTAGAAACGACCGGGGTTCTTGGTGGATTCTTCCTTTTGCTTCAAGAAGTCAACGACCACTGGAAGGTTGTAGTTGTTCTTGGTAGAACCGTCTTCAAGAGTGGCTTGTGTAATAATTTCGTTGTTCTTGACGAAGCGTTCCCAATCATTGATTTCGAAAGATTGAAGGTAAATCTTCTCACGGCGTCCAGTGTCAAGGTTAACCATTCGGACCACGATGCTGTCTGCACCAAGAGGGGATTCCTGTTGGTTAAAAGACACAATAGCGTAGTTTCGGTAAATGGCACCAAACTCTGGCTTCAGGATGTCGTAGGAAGCCCCACGACGACCGCTGTTTGCACTGCGAGCAGGTCGGTTGTTCTCAAGTTCAGTCATAAATGCTGCGATTTCATCTGCGTTTGTCATAATATCTATCTCCTATGTTTTTGTTTGTTGTTCCCTTTATTTGTTGTCGGGACAAATATATGTTGTCACACCACCCTTATATACCTTCAGGATAACCCAAACAATCGACAAGAAACTATAAATAGCGGTGAGCACCATGAATACCTATGAAGGCAGAAGATTTCTTGGCTCAGGCTCTAAAAGCCGACGGAGAAACCATGGTTAAACCCGAGGCCCTGCTTAAAGAAGAAACCTGTGTAGCCGCAGGAAAGTTCATGGCGAAACGTTATTATGAGGAAACCAATTCCAAGGTTGCTAACGAACTACTCAAACTGCTTAATTCTATTAGTGGTGATGACGAAGCAGACGATATCAAAATTATTTATGAAGAACTTTGGGCTATGGCTAATCCATTTAATCCACCCCAAGCCTACATTATTGAAGAAGCCCGTCGTAAAACTTTAGAGACTTTGCAAGGCAAGGCTTCCGATGAGGAACTTTTGCAGTTATCCGTAGACCTCCCTGATTCTCTGTCGGCTCGTAGCACAGTTACCAATGTGCGTAAGTGTCAAGAATTAGTTGGGAATTGGAAGAGGGCTATTTCTAACGGTGAAACAGGTGATGACGAAGCAAAACGTTTGCAAGATTTTGCAGACGATGTTCACAAAGCCATGCTTAATGGTAGCGTTGATCGCATGAGTGCAACAATGATTACCTATCTTACCTTTGACATTTTCCGATTTTCTGAAACATCGATGGGTGGACCAATAATATCGACGAGTGCTGGTGATATCGCTAACTACTCTCAACAATTGCTTTATCGAGTTCATGTGGACGGAGAACCTGTATCTCCTCTTGAGTTCGTTTCATTTGCTGAAGCCGAAAAACTCAAAGATAGTTTGGCTACTGCTGACCCAGATAATGTTTACACTGTGGAAAAGGATCTTGACCCAATTAGTGCTCTCTGGGATTCTGCCCCTGTTGGTGGACTTGACCGTAGTAACACCGATTACCAATTCTATTTCCGTAGAGCGTTCATAAAGGCTTTGCTACCTTTGACTACTCAACACATTAAGACCGATATCGTTACTTTAGATGGTTTCTTCACGGAAGTTCAATTTGAAAACTTATATGGACGGGTGGCTGATTATCTGGACCTTACTGATGTGGAGTCCGTCATGAAAGCGGCTGCTAACAAACAACAACCTCCTTGGCGAGTCCAGAAGCGTGTTTCTTTAGATGATTATCTTACACTATACAAGAAACCCATTGAAGTTATCCTGACTGAAGATGGCACCGCAATTGAATCTATGGATCCAATCGATTCATGGTTAGAACCTGATTTTGATATTGGAACTGAAGTTACTATCTGGCAAGAAAACGGCAACTATGTTGTCGTGTGGCCTGAAGACCACCCTGAAACACGAACAGATTCACTATTGCTACCCAAAACCTGCTTAGGTTATTACCAACCCATTGAGATTCCCAATGTTAGCGAACAACCCGAACTATCTGAGGAAGAAATGCAAGTTATCCGTGACCGGAAAACCGCACAGAAGGAAGACCAACTCCGACGTAAGGCCCTTCGTTTAGATGTTGAAATTAAGGCTGACAAGTCTTTGACTACTATGATTAACCCCACGACAGGTGAACTTCGTCAATTTACTAAACAAGAACTTTTCGACGGTGCTGCTGGTTTTGACTTTGATAAGACTCGTTTAATCAAGATGGGAGGACAGATTTATCCTGTGGCGTTAGCCTCTTTAGTTAATATTTGTGCCGACAAGGGATACTCCTGTCAGATTTTAGAAAGTGGAACTGGTGGACCTCTCAAGGTAGAAATTCCAGAATCTCTTCTTAGGTTAGTAACTCAAATGGGTGCTCCTCTACGAGCCCAAGTTCAAGAAAACAACAAGGTGGTGGTAACATACTAAGCAATACAAGCCTTTGGCGAGCCGAGTTTGATCGGTTTACAGACCAATCAATTAAAGATATGAAGAAATACTCTGACAACACTAACGAAGAAAGAGAATGGATGTGTTATGTTTACCTAACTCCTGCCAACACCTACGAATTAGGTGGGGCTTCTTATGGTGATGAATCTGCTATCAAGGTTTCTCCTCAAACTAAGGGTGCTCAAGACCGACTCATGAAAGGATTGGAAGATCAGAAATGGACTATCCACGGACATCCACTAAAAGACGGTAAGATTTACACCGGTCGACAATACTTTTCTTCTACGGATATCTGCCGTGAATTCGTAAAGTCCCGAGATAACAACGAATACATCGCTCAATTCTTGGTTTACCCACATCAGCAAATCCAAAAAGGTCCCAACGGGCAACCAAGTGGCAAAAAGGTTATCCACAATCGAATTCGAACTCTGGTTTTCCCCGACACACAGACTATTGTCTCTGCTATGCGAGATTCCAACCCCGGCGTTGACCCTTATGCTATCACACCCCAATCAGGACAAAACAAGAATACTTCTGATGGACGGTTAGTTAATGAATCCGGAGTAGATTGGTTTAAGTTCCAAGAAGCCTTGGCTAAGTATGGTTGCATGGGTATCATGGATATTGAAGGACCGAGTTACGGTGCTGAAGGTTACACTTCGAACGTAGTTTCTACTACTAACGTCCTTGGTAGTTTGGCGGCTGTTGCCAGTTTGGGAGCCATCTGGTGGGTTAACCGCAACCGTGCAAAAGTTATTGAGGTCATCGACGACATTGGCATTGGGAAGTGAGGTTCTTGGTAAGTATCTCAGACTTGGGTAACTACATTGGCTCTGGTAGCCAAGGCTCGGTCTGGCAACATGCTACTGAACCTGACAAAATTATCAAAGTTATGAAAGGATTCCCTGTTCTCAAAGACGGAGAAATGGACGCTTTCCAATATGATCGATATTTAGAAAGACGCATAGGTGCTACTAAATGGATGTCTGAACAAGAAAAGTGGATGTTTCCACCCATGGCTAACAAGATGGTGCTGTATTTATTTAATGAAACTATGGCCATGAGAAAAGATAATCTTGTTCTTCCCACCGGACAAGTTAAAGTTTACGCTGTGGATACTCAGATTTTTGAACTCAAAGATATGCGTCGCCTCTATAAAACTATCGTAAATAATGGTCAATTCGGTGAAGCCAGCGAAGAAGCCAAACAATTTAAGCGAGATTGGCTCACCATTTTGTCTCCGGGACACCGTCATGGATATCTTATGGTCCAAGAAAAGTTAGAACGTATTGGTGGACGGAGTCGTGCCGTAGGTCAAGAAAGACCCAAAGTTTTTGAACAATGGAGCACTTTCCTCTGGGATGATTTCGGTTTGGTTACCCGTGATACCAAAAACCCCGGCAACTATGGTTTCCGCAATAACAAAGAATTGGTTATCTATGATCCGGTGGTAGCCCCACTACCTGAGCAAAACGATTGGAGTTCCCGTAACGTTTTCAATCGTCTGCGTTATGCATATTTTGTGTATCTTTTTACAGATATTCCTAAGATTAACGATATCGATGAACACGATGCTTATGAGGTTAACAAGATTATTCGTCGTTTCGAAAAGCAAATTATTGCGGGTAACTTTTATCGTATTGAAAGATCGGCCGAAGGATTCCCGGGATCTTATCAACCTGAACCTTCCTTAAATGATTATGGGCTCAGAGACATTATGTATTCAGGGACAGCGTCAGATAACTTCCAACAAACTCTGACTAACTTCAGTTCGGAAGTTCCGGAGTTCGAAGAAATTGAATGGGAGAAGAAAAAGCCTGCACCTGATTGGCAGGACGATATTGAGTGGGATGCAGAGGAATTATTTAATGCAGCCCCAAAACAAACTAAAGTTAAGTTCCCTCGTGCCAAGGCTGACAAAATTGTGGCTACTGTAAAATCCCAAATTAAACCTTATGTGGAAAAGATGATGGCTTGTGGTTCTTATCGTCGGGGAGCCCAAATGATTGGAGACATTGATTTTGTAGTTATCCTCAAGGATGGATACACCTTGCCTCAGATTTTACCTTCTAATCAAGGTATCAACTGGGTAGGTGAACAAAAAGCCCAAATTATCATTGAAGGAGAAAAAGTAGACTTTAGAGTTACTACTCCCGAAGCGTGGGGAGCCACTATTCTTTACTTTACAGGACCTGCTGATTTCAATATCAAGTATCGGTGGATGGCCAAGAGACGAGGACTAAAACTATCTGAATATGGTTTGTTTAATCGAGAAAGCGATGAATATCTCGCTGGTGCTACTGAAGAAGATGTCTTTACTGCCTTGGGTAGACCCTACAAAGACCCTGCCCAAAGACAAGGTTTCTCTAAATCTAAAAAGAAGACTACTAAAAAGGCCGAGACAGAACTGCTTTTTCACCCTCTTGGTGGTTGGAACCGCCAGATTGATCTCTGGGAAGATTTTCCGAATGCTAAAAACTTTGGTGCTCTACTTAATCAACCAATTCAAGAGGAGATAATAGTTTTGAACTCTCTGGAAGAACTGTTGGCCCAAGATTTCTCTTCACTTGGACGAGGCGAATCGCCATTGTATTACGTTAATTTCCCTCTGACGGTTTTCCGTGGGGTTAAAACTAAGGGCGATGATCAGTGGACTTGGCAAAGGTGGCTTGAGGATGATAAAATGGGAACTTCCACTAACATGACTGTTGAGGATAGCCAACCTTCTACGCTCAACATACAGGAAGCGTTGAATTATGCAGGGGCACAAGATTGGGTGTCGAAATCCATACAACCTGATTTTGAATTATATTCTATCGACATTCAAGACTATTTCGTGATGTTGCCTCGCCAAAGTGAACGATACTATCATCACCGCAGTTGTAATCCAGTGTCGGCTTCTGGAAATATTGGCGTTCACGTCGACGGGCAGTGGCAAGATCCAGTCGTAAGTTGTGACAATCCCAACCATATGGTTGCTGAATCTCCGGTTATCTTTATCCTTGGTGGTGCACAATATGAAGACCTGAACGTTGTTTGGGATTCAGATGCCAACTATGCTTCCTTTGATGCAGAAAGTAAAGAAGATTGGGCGAATAAGTATGGAAGGGAAATCAAGATAGGAAAACCGGGTGAGGTAGCATGGCGATCCATCAACCCTAACTATTATGCTGTAGGTTTGGAATTAGGATATATTTCTGAGGACAGAGTTATGGGCGAAGGACACTACGCTATAATGGGTCCTACACCTGCCAATTTTCAGTTAGATTGGAGGGGGTATCCAATGTTTGAGATAGATATGGATGGTTTGAAATATGTTATCTCAAGAAATACTCAATACGATAGCCTCTTAAGTAACGGCACCAATATTGCTATTATTCAAGACATACCCATCACAAAAATTACCCCTTACGATTCAGATCTGGGAATTGGTAGAGTTTCCAGTGGAGAAGCAGAACTAAAAGATGGTAGCAAGGTGCCTGTAGGCTATGAATGGATACCCAATATACATAGTATTACACCTCCCAAAGTTGAAAGAGGGGAACTAAGTTGGCGTGAACGTTTTGAGGCAGAAAGTAAAGAAGATTGGGCGAATAAGTATGGAATGGAAATCAAGATAGGAAAACAGGGTGAGATAGCATGGCGAGCCATGAATCCCAACGATTACACCGTAGGGTTGGAATCTGGACATATTACATCCAAACACGAAATCTATGCCATGTTGGGTAAAACACCTACCGCTTTTCAGTTAGCATGGAGAGGGTATCCACTGTTTGAGATTGATATGGAAGGTCTGAAATATATTAAAGCACCAAACACACAGTGGAATCAGCCACGACACACAAATATCGTTATCGTTCAAGACATACCTGTTGATAAAGTCGTTCCTTATGACTCCGATTTGGGAATTGGTAAGGTCAGTCCATACCGTGCTGGAAGAGGTAGGCAAAGGCGGGAGTTGCCACATGTAGTTGGGAGGGAAACATCTTTCCAAGATTGGACGAGCAGGTTCGGAGGTGTTCCTTGGCCCGGTTATGGTGGTAGTTACGAGGCAGAAGAAGATAGATGTTGTAAAGAATGTGATAAAACCACAGGATTAACTACGATTCAAGCAGGAACTTATTGTTATGATTGTTTGCCTATTAACTTAGGTGCGGAAGATAACTATGATGCTACCTATGGAGTTAAACAAGCCAAGATTCGTCGTAAACTTAAGAATTCCATTAAAAAGCAGAACACTCATGGCACGAAAGCAGGACAATGGTCGGCTCGTAAATCACAATTATTGAAACAAAAATATGAGGCTGCTTGTGAGCGTAAAGGATTGCGGGCCTACAAAGGCAAGAAAACTCAATCTCAAGATAACCTCAGTAAATGGAGCCAGCAAAAGTGGGGAACAGGTTCTGGAAAGAAGTCATCTACTACTGGCGAAGCCTATTTCCCTGCTAAAGCCGTGGAAGCCCTCAAGAAAAGGGGATTGTATGCTAAGGCTACAAGGCAAAAGCGGGCGGCTACTAAAGCCGGTAAACAACGGGCCACCTATTCTAAAGATATTCAAAACATAGTAGCAGATTACCGTGCTGAAGACCAACCACCTATTTGTCCTATCTGTGATGGCTATATTCCCAACGACGAACGTCCGGGTGCTTACCCCGGTGCTATCAGCAGGTATGATAACCATACTGAGGTTTGTTCTGCTTGTGGGACTACTGAGGGTGTCGGCATGATGATTTTAGGTAATGAAATCAATGTTTTGGCTGATGAAGCCAAAGAGTTCACCGATGATCCATGGGAAATTTGGAGATACATTATTGCTAACGCTAAAGAACAATTACCTCCGATGTTTTTCGGGAGGACTCCTTAATGGCTAACTTCATTGATATTTCTTTACCAGAAATAGATGCGTTTTTGTATCCTCAAAGATTTCGTCGCAATAATGGCCTAACTTATCGAGGCAGACCCATTAAAGAAATTGTTTATGAGCGGATGCTACCGGGAAAACCCAATCATATTGTTAGAGTTTATACGACTATCAACCGTTTTGGTCAGCAAAGAGGCAAGGGTCGTAAAGTAGGTAAGGATGCTATCCGTGTCCAAGTTTTATATCGGGATGACCAAGGAGAAGTTCTTCTTTATCAGCCTAAGCGAGTTCACCGTGTAGCCAACTGGAAAAATAATCTTCAAGATCGCCTTGATGAAATCATTTCTGCAGACATCAAGGTAGTTATGGATAAACGTGGACAGCCTATGACTCTAAGAACCAAAGGTGCTAACAAGTTCTGGGGTTCTCGTGACTATCCTGCTTACAAGGAAACCCGCCGTTATGGTGCAGAATCTAAAGTAACCACAAGCGATGTTCCAGATAATTGGCGAGTAGTTACTATTGCAGATGCCCAGACCAATTCTTTTGGAAAGGCTCTACAAAGACAATTTGATTTCTCCGATTTTGATGGTAATCCTTATGGTGCGGTTTGGGAAATTGTTGAGATCGTTGACGAACTTAACTACAATCACACAGCCCACACCCAATTTTCTCGCTACCGAGTCTTGATTACCCTTTACACCGATGATGTCGGTAACCTGACTGACAAAGATTTCATTTGGGCAGAGGAATTTAATGACCTTTACGATAGTGACGAGTTGATAATGATGAGTGAAAGAGAAACCCGACGTATAGTAATCAATACACAAAAAGGTAAATTGCATAGTCTTGTTAAGTGGACCTATTATCCCGACGGTAGCAAAAACTATGAAAACATCGTTGTTCCAAGACCAATTCGTAATGTCAAAGATCCAAAGTTAGTTCAAAGATTCTATACTACCTTGGGCGTGACTACCCATATGTTCGACATGGATTCTGGACGCTTTTCTGCAGAAAGTTATCCTACTTGCTATCTTTGTGGCCTTCCTGCCAATATAGAAGTTCTTACTGCCGTAGGAATGCGTAACTTTTGCAGCAACAAATGCCGTGGATATTATGAAGGAGTTGATTATGGTGACTACGATAGTCCTAAATTAGAACACCGATTATCCATTAGTAACTATGAACGAGGCTACTTTCCAGACGGCTATCCGGGTAGAGAATCTAAATTAAATATTTCTTGTGCTAACTGTCCAACTACGTTGAGAGAAAACATTCTCCAATATACTGATTTGCTACCTAACAAACATTTCGTTACCGTTTATAATGAAGAAGACGAACAGTATGAAGAAGGCATCGAAGAATGCATAGATCATGAGTTCGAAATTACTCGTTACCTATCTAATGTTGAAGAATGGGACGGTGTCCGATTGGGAGAAATTGCTTTTAGGTGTCGCAAATGCGGATACCGAGATATGGTTTATGGTGACATTCCCGAAGGTTGTTCTAATACCGGACGCATCAAGCCCACTTTCTCTCAGATCATGAGTAATACTCAAACGGACCGAATGAGGCTACCATAGTCAGTAAAGTCAGCACTCAATTCCATAGTCACATATTCATCAGGAATTTGGTCAACTTCCATTTCAGAAGGATCTTCACGATTGTTCCAATGCACTTCCCAATCCTCATAAGTTTTCTTAAGTCGTTCTTTTTGAGTATCCTCGTCGAGGTTCAATCTGATTACAGTCCAACCAGCATCATGCAAGGCTTTGGCTTCGTTAATGAATCGCACATCATCAATAACTATATCCTCATACCGGTCTCCGACACCAATAACATAATCAATCCATACAGAGGCTCTAACTTCACGCATCATCATACCAATTTTTTGCAACAAAGGGCGATCCTTTTTCTTCATTCGAAATAGGTCACGAGCAATTTCTTTTACTTTGCCGCCTAAAGATGCTTTCTTATATCCTTGTTGAGTCACTAACCAATCAGCCATAGTAGTCTTTCCTGAGGCCATTTTTCCGCAGATAGCGATCTTCATGCTAACTAATCCTCCCACTACCTATATGTATCTTACCACAGACGTGATTGATATGCCCCGGAGGCTTGTTTACCATCCATAGCCTCATTCATGTAATTAGGCATAAACTCAGACAAAGGTCTGCTACCCTCAAAGCCAGCCTTCATATGGAAATCCAAAGTAGGATCCAAGATATAGGTTTTTCCTTTGTCAGTAGGGCTTCGCACAATACGACCCAGCATTTGAGTTAGCATCACTCCGGTTTGCACTTTATACCAATCAGGGTTAGCCTTAGTCTTCTTAACAATTCTGACATCACCCAAAGAAGGGAAGGGTAATTTAGGAATCACACAAAAGCCGACGCTACCACCGTCATAACCTTGGTTAGCATAAGTAGAGAACAAGATTTGATTTCCTTTTGATTTATCAAAGTCTTCAAAGACAGCCTCTCTTTCTCTTGCTCCTTTAGTGTGTTGCACAATCCTGTCGGCCACGCCACGGTCTAACTGCTGGATAGCCTCTACCAAGTTGCGTTCGATTTCATCAGTAAAGGGTAGCACTAACCCTTTTTGGTCAGGGAACTGTTTAGCAATAGCGATAATCTGTTCAGCAGTAATGTGGAACTGTTCTTGATTTCTTCGGGAACGCCCCAAGTTTCCACCACGCAAGGTAGTAAAGATAGGTCGGTTATCCAAAGGGAAGGAAGAATAATCTACCTTGATAAAACAAGTAGACTTACGGTCTAATCCCAACTCATCCACAAAGATATCTTGGTCAGCAATAGTTCCACTCATAAAGATACGGCGGCTACCCAATCCCAACAATAATTCCTTGCTCAGATGGTTAATGTTAAGTGGCTTGAAATTAAGATAAACAGGTTCATCATCGTTATCGTATTGCCAAATAACGTTCAAAGGGTTAGTAGCCAACTGATCCATCATGTTAGTAATGTGGTTAAGGCTATTTTGGGCATATCTTAGGGTCTTGTCATCATAAGCCTTAGATTCTACTCGCTTAGCCACAGTATCACGAAGTTGTGTTAGATAAGCAATCCAAACTTTAGCACCCATCTGGTGTCGGCTATTCTCAGTCTTGACATCGATACTCCCAATCTTGGGGAATCCCCATGCTTCGTTAGTAGGACTCCATGCTCCCAGCATCTTATCACGAACTCCTTGCAAACGCACAGCCTCTGCACTCACAGCATCCATGATATCGTTAAAGGTAGGGATACCCACTAACCTTTCCAACTTTTTGACACTCAAATCAAAGGAATAAAAGTCAGCCATGCTACCGGGTAGAGTATGGGCTTCGTCGACAATCAACAAATCACGCTGGGCCAGATAACGACCACTTTGGTTCATACCCATAAGATAAGAAGTATTACCAACAAAGTATCGGTTATGGTGGGCTTCACGAAGAGCCCCGAAATAATCACACAAAGAATTACCCTCTATGCCCCACTGAATGCTACCCTTTTCCACAGGCAACTTGAAAGCACATTTGAAACCAATGGTAGAACAAGGAGCAGTATCAGCAGTGCATCCACCGGTTTGAGGGGAACTTCCCATTTTAGCAGCCTCCACAGCCCTTTCAGCCTCGGCTTGACTACGACAGTTAGGTTCTAAATCCAGAGAACAATCATAGTTGCCCTTACCCATCACGGATCTCATGAAAGGCATTTCTTTCAGATATTGTTTTTGTAAACCCTTCAGAGGAGTTACGATATAAGCGTTAGCATTATACATCTTGGGAACTACCATAGCCATAGCAGATTTACCTGAACCCACAGGGCATTCTACCACAATGTTTTCATAGCCTGCATCCAAGGCTTGGTTAATCAAGGGCACGACTTGTTGCTGTTGTCTTCGTGGTTGATCGAATCGAGTTCCTGCAAAGTATTCATCCACAGATTCTATGGGCTCAGTATCCTGAGTTACAGTTATCTTTTTCCATCCGGGTTCTTGCTTGATACCCATAGCACGGACACCTAATTTACCTAATTGACTATCGTCAAAGGTTTGTTGTTCTACGAAATCACTTTCTTCTTCCTCTTGGCTATCGTCCACAGCGATTTGTCCATTAACCCAAAGTTTGAGATTAAAAGTATCGCAGAACTTTTCCAAGTTCTTAATCTTGCGACCTCGGATATCAACTTCACCGGTATATGCTTTTCGAGTCTTGTGCCATCGCAAGCCATAAGTTTGATTGAGAATGTCACGATAAGGATAACAATTACCACGCACAACTACGTTAACGAACATACCCTTGCTTGGTGTGGTCACCCTCTTATACTTTGCATAGTGAACTATAAGTAGTCGGGCAGACAAATGATTTTTATGGAACTCATGATCGAGTGGGGTGTTGCTCAAACCTCTGGTCCCGATAAAGATGAACCTGAGGATACTTGGTTTATTGTCCAAGGTGTTGCTGCGGGAGTTTTTGATGGCGTAGGTGGTTGGAGAGAAGATGGTATCAACCCTGCTCCATTTACTCGTGACATCGCTAACGGTTGTTGGGAAGCCATTGAATCTGGTGACCGAGGAGTTATCTCCATTCTTAATTCTGGATACAAGTCCGCACTAAAACGTGGGAATCAAGGTTCTTGCACAGCGACCATAGTTCTGAAAACCGGACCTCGGCAAGTTACTGTGGCTAACCTTGGTGACTCTGGATTGGCTGTCTTCCGAGATGGAAAAAAGATTTTTCAGACTGAAGAACAGCAGTATGATTTCAACTATCCTTATTCATTAAGCAGTGATCGAGACGCTGAACCCTCAGAAGCAGAACGCACTATGCTAACCAAACTAAAATCTGGAGATTATTTGGTGTTAGCCTCAGATGGTTTGTGGGACAACTTGTATCCCAATGAAATTAGTCATCTTTTAGATGATGAAAAAACTTCGGAAGAAATTGCTACTGATTTAACGGTAGCCGCATTCTTTGCTTCTGACGACCCTCGACGTTGGGCACCTTTTGGTCAGAAATATGTTGAGAAACTTTATGGTCAGCAAAATCCATTTTCTGATTCTCTGGATAACGATCCCGGACCACCACCCCTAATTGAGTATTTGGGAGGAAAACCAGATGATATCACTGTTCTTGTGGGGCGACTATCATGATTTTAGAAGCAAGTTTATTTAACACACCGATTGACTTTAAGAGCGAAGATGTGCCCACTATTTTAGTCAAGATTAAGGATGGTAAGGTTGAGCATCAACTACCTAACTGGTCGGGTAACACATGGACTCCTTATGGTTCTTGGTCATCGTATTTGAATAAAGCATATGTCAAAAACCGAACTGATGGTGCTACTGTTGGTAGTCATACCTATTCCAAGCATTGTGTTTTAATTCATGAATCTGATGACCCAAATGTGCCTGTCGGAACTAAATATGGTTCGGCCTGTTCTGCAGATATTGTGGCTAAGAACTGTCCTGAAAACGCTACCATAGTTAATGGTCTTTGTGAATGTGATAGTGGTTTTGAATTGGTTAAGGGTCTTTGCCAACCTGCTAACTCTACCGCTGGAAGCAGCGATGAGGATCCCATCTCTTCTGCAGTTGAACCTGAAAAACCAAAACTACTACTTTGGTTAGGGGTTGTGGGATTAGCCGGATTAGCATTACTCGCTAAAAGGTGATTATCGGTGCCAGATAAACCAGAATTTCCTGCCTCTGGAAAGCAGACATTTTCTTCTTTCAAACAAGCCTGTAAGTGGGCTCACAATAGCGAATGGAATGATTTTATAGCACCCTCCGTAGAGATAGGTCAGAATCACAAAGAACAACGTAAACATCGTTACAAAGCATGGCGGTTACAATGGGCTATCCTGAAGGCAGTCAGAGAAGGGTGGTCTTTATTGGCTATTCCTTCTGACACGGACACGGGCAAACTCTTGTCGCCAAGGGCTTCGGTTCTAACTTATTTAAAAGAAAAGAATTGGTTGATTGCTATTAACTCAGAAGATAACTTCAAGGAAATTGATGCTAATACCTTTAATAGCGGCATCAAGATCTCTGAGAATCCTGTGGCCTCCATAGAAGAAAGTTTAGGTCGCTTGCCTTCTGAACCCAAAGATGATTCAGATCCAATTATAGATACTTGGGAAAATCCTTGGTATGATACCGATGGTGATTATCTGTATGGATATGAGGTAAAATCTATCAAATCCACAATCAAGTTCTTCATTGATGACTTAGGTGACGATCCTGAAATCTATTTCGTGAAGGTAATACTTCCTTTAGATGAAAGTATCAAAGCCATAAATTGGTTTATCCGAGCCTTTAGTCCCAAATAACGAGGGTTACCCAGACGCCGGGGCGTCGAATCCATCTTTCCCCAGTGGCTGTGAGCCTTGGTCTCAGAATCCCAGTTCCCGCATAGCATCTTCTTTGGTTATCCCACCAGATTCTACTAACTCAGTCATCACACCGAAAGGATAACACTCATCCTTCCAATCGCAATAAGAGCACTGCCAATCACCCACAGGAGTGATATGACTCTTAGCAAAGGCGGCCATCTTAGTCTTAGTAAGTTCACCTTGGCTCTTAAGTTCTTCAAACAATTCATCAGAGAAGCGAAGACTGAAATCACGGTCAGGTGGAGTATCGGCCTTGAGTTTCTCGTATGATAGCACATAACGTTCCAAGATATTTTCAATAGTCAATCCTTGAATAGATTGGTAGTTAGCCCCTTCCAACATACTCATTGGATCAGTAACAGGGGTAATCAAACGACCATCCATAGTCTTCACCAAGATTTCACCATCATAACCATTACTCAATTCAATTCGGAATTGGTTAGTCTTACAAGCATCTACCAAACCATAAACAATAATACCATAAGGAATCTTAACTCCATAGGTGTCCTCGACTACTTTTCGAGTGTGAAGATACATTCCGGTTTGCATCAAGTGTTCCATCTTGGGAAACCCAATTGGATACATCTTGTTAGCCTTGCCCAAAAGAACCTTTTCGCTAAAGTAGCCACGAGTAGACTTAACTTCAATAGCCACAGCCTCATCCATTTTCATACCGATAACTCGACCGTTTTCATCCATTTCAGCCATTCTGAGAATAGCGTCAATTTCACCACTCATGTCAATTTGTTCACCATCAGAACAAACTCCAATAGGTGCTTTGATTTTCAAGTTAGAAGCCAAGAGAATCCCTTGCTTTTCCCAATGCTTTTGCAATTCTTCCTCATAAGCATCACCAATACCAAAACGAATCATGCTTAAGTCATCAGAAACGTTAGTCCGAGGAATCCGCTTCTTAGAATACCAAACTTGACGATGACACTTTCCAATCAACTTGGGATTGCCGTGTTCGTTAATAATTTCGCAAGAAGCCCCTGTTGGGTTTAGTCCACCCAAAGAGATTCTCAGTCCACCGTTTCGCTTGCTGTAAATATAGTTTTGTATGGGGTCAAAGTTAGTCATTAAATCACCGTTTATGCTGCTTATCGTAGCAGTTACAATCCCTCTGTGTGCAACTACCCTTTTATACCTTCCGTTATGCGAACTTATAAGTAGGTAGGTCTCACAAAATAACACCATGCCGTTAGGTTTACTTGACTTTTGTGAAGAACAAGGTCTGGAAACTGACGGACACTTAATCTACAATCCTTCGGCACTAACCTTGGCTGAAGCCCGTTTTCTATCCCCGGTTTGGGTGCTACGCTGGAAGTATCGTCGTTGCCGAGCCTGTAACACAGATTTCGATATTGAACAGCAAGGTATTTATTACTGCTGTCATGATTGTTTGCAAGAGGTGAGGGCATGAAAGAAGTAAAAGATGTGAAATTAGGTATTAAAGACGGTGATGTTGTCGTTACTGCTACCGTTGATATGAAAGCCGATGATGATCGAGATGACCTTTATTTTGTTATGTTCAACATCTTGGACGACCCTCTACGTTTAGTAGTTGCTGTGGCCTCTAACTTTGCTGACTTCTTGGTCACACAAGGTTATCGAGAATCTGATATTAAATCATGGTTGAACAATGACATTCAACAGTATCTAAAAGTAGTTGTCAAACATCAAGCAGATATCATGACTAATGCTTCCGAGCGTATTCGTATTCCTTTGGCTACCCAGCAGAATGCTGACCAAGCCCGTTTGGTAGTTACTACCATGTTATCAAAAGGTTACTTCAAGCAAGTTACTATCTACAATATTCCCGGGGCTTCCGAACCAGATATTAAGATTCAAGATGTCCCTACCCAAGATATGTCCCGAGACCTCAACATTATGTTAGAAGTTATCAAGAACTGGGAAAACTTTGATTATGAAACTTTCCACAAGGAGATGGTGACTCGCTATGGCTGAATATATGGAAATTGGAGATGCTCTTAAGGCTATGGATGAAGCCGGTCAACGACCAGATGGATTTTTAATCCGTTTAATTGCTACTGAAGGTGCAGCAGAAGATCTGCAACCATTCTCTACTTCAGTTTACGGCCTTACTGTTTCCCGTGGTTACGAACTCAATACTACTAACTTTGATAAGGATGGTGTTTTGTATCATGTTTACGATATTGTGGCTTTTGTTCCTTTTGCTACCATGGAAACTGAGATGAAAGATACCGATAACATCTTACAAGATATCGTCGAGCAATCCCGTGAGATGCAGTTTATCGCTGGGCTTTCTCAAGCCGTGCACTTTATTCACAACCCTGTTGAAGAAGAAAATTGATAATTATAAGTAGTAGTGAGGACAATAATTCTTCATGCAGGATAGATTACGCCATCGATTGGCGAGCATCACCTCTGGGCGTTATGAACTCCCCGTTAGTTATTTTGCAATCAATCAGTCAGGAGATCCTTTATATCTTGACAATTTAGTCACAACAAGTTATCGCAACGCTCTCAAGAAGGTAGGATGTAATGGACGTTACCAGTTAGAAATTGGTATTGTGGAAGAAGACATCATGAGTTTAGATTGGGATCCCACAGACCCACCCTTCCGCTTAGTCCCACCGTTTAAACTTAATAGAATGCCTGATGATAAGTATCCTCGGGGTGGTGACCAAGACTTTACTGAACCTGCAGTAATAACAGACATGCTTCGAGATGCTTTGATTGATTCCTTTAATGTATACAATAATTCCGTTATGTTGATTGATACCATGGATAACGATTTCATTAGAGAGGGATTAAGACAAGGTTTGAAAGACACTATCTACAAGCGTGAGCATCAGTTGATTAACTTATATCTTCCTTCTTGGAATGGACTGGAAATTGAGCCCTATCGTGTTGAAATGGCGATGGATATTTCCATCTATCACATCAAACACAACAAAGAAACCAGCACCACTACTGTAATTTATGATTGTCTCATCAATCCTGATTTAATGGCTACAATGGATCCTAATCCACCCGTTAGTTTATCCATGCTTTTCGGTTGATAGCCCTGTAAAATGAAGTTACTCTCCAGAGAACTGATTCTAACTTCTCGGTGCCCTTTTTGTCCAACACTACTACCCAATCATTTCCCTCAACATTGATGCCCTTCCAACGACGAGGACTTCTGGTATTCCAAATCCATGCCGAAGGACGTCCATCTCTTTTCTCCACAGTTCCTGCCGGAGTAATGTTACCTACTTTTGTATAATCATCCGTTAATCTTTTCAGGTATTGATCGTTTGGGTTAGCCGTCCATGATGATTCCTCGTTTTCGGGCAGCCATTCTTGAGTTATTTTCCAAGAATCTGTTGGGTGAAGGTAGACTCTGACGTTAGCGGAGCCGTCATCATCGTATAAAAACCCCGGAGTTGATTCTCCCTGTGAGACAATATCGGGCATGAGAAAAACACTGGTGATGGGGTTGCCCTTGACAAAACTGTCGGGAGAGTTTGAGGATAATTCTATGGCTGACGTAAAATCTGCCCACCTTGGAACAAAACGTTCGACACCACTGCCATCCTTGTAAACAAATTTAAATCCTGCGTTAGTATCAACGGGCTCAACTTTCCAAATCCTGTCCCTATTACCGACCCCGTGGCTCTTAATGAATTGGCTACTTTGACCCAAACACATGGGACTACGAGTGGCCTTGAATTTCCAATCCATGATAATTTATTATTCAGTCAACTATTTATATTGGTGGGTCCGCCCAGATTTGAACTGGGGTCTGACGGCCCCCAGCCGCCAAGTATAGGCCAAACTAACCCACGGACCCTTAGTTAAGTAACCAACAAAGGAATGTGACCACGACCAAACAAGCCAACAAAGTTAGCACTTGTGATACCTTGCTGCTGGGACGAGGTGGATTTGGATCGTGAAATTCCCAACCCATAGTTCTCACACTGACCTGCCCATTCGTTTAAGGTCCTCTCTTTTTACCAAACCCAATGTAATGGATGAAGCACCACCGTTTTCTTCCACAGTGACCTTCATGTAATCAGTATCACCATAGTCTTCAAAGACTAAGATACGATTAGAACCCAGATCCAGAGCGATTCTCATGTTGTCACCTTGTGATACTACTTACTTATAAGTTCTCCTTTAGAGAGCAGGGGTATCTCTATATATGTGGTCAAGTATTGCTACCTGATCTACACTGTCCGACCTTTCCAGCGTTGATGTCCACTACCTTTCAGTTATTACTAAGCAGTTTCTTCCCATGCTACGTTTGTCGTAAATCCCCTGCCCCCTGTGGAGGGTAGGACTGTTATTACTCGGTGATATACCGAGAACGATATTCTTCGTATAGTTGGTCTGCAAGGTCGTAAACTTGCTTAACTGTATCTTCAGTTGCTGCTGATGTGGATGCGTCGGAAGCACATACCAAAGAAGTAGCGTTGTTGATGCACATACCGAGAGTAATTCGGTCTTGAACGCTCATAACACCTTCGTCGAGGTCTCCAATGTGAACACTGTTTCCATCGGGAGTAGTGAGAGTTACCTTAGCATACTTGATACGGTTTCCATCAAGAAGTCCGAAGCGGCGGCGGCTACCGGTAGCAGTCTTAAACTTACCAGCGTAGCGTCCACGAACATCAAACCGTCCGATTTCGCCTTGGTCGTTGGCTGCGTCATTTGGACCTTTTATAAAAAAGGCCAGAGTTCCGTCGTCTTTGCTCCATTCTCGGGCTGAATACCCATTTTCACATTTAATGTCAATTTTTACCATGTCTAATACCTCATGCGGTAGTTCGCAATAGATAGTGTGTCACACCACCCTTATATACTTACCGAAAAGGTAGGTTAATGGCTGCAAAAACAGGCAGACAAAGGCAGACCTCTTTCCATTCACCGTTAGAGATCTTGCTCATATCGGACATTAGCCCCCTCATCCTTTCGTTATCAAGGTCGTGGGTTTTGAGATAGTAAGTCATTTGAAGAGTCATTCTAACAATGTTGGGATTACCACAACGATTGCAAAACCGTGTTCTGGGCACTAACTCTAAAAATGAAAAGTTATTGAGGCTCTGCACATCACCATCAGGGATCCGAGACACCATACCATAGATTTATGCTACCGACTACTTATAGTTACCTTTCGGTCTTGGAGACAGGTAACCAAAAATATAAGTAGTCAAGAAACTGATATAATATATGCCTTCTGAGGCTCGAATCCGCACCGTTGTTATGAACCCAGACCACATCTGTGAATGGTGGGTCGGAGAGATTTGGGTTACCTTTGGTGGTCGTTCTTGGAGAGAAGATACGATCGTTGATATCGATGAGAAGAACTTAAACCGTCGTGTTACTGAAGAAGTTGAACGCCTGCGTCAACTCTTTGATAACGGTAGTCATGAAATTATGTTTTCGTAATTAGTCCCATATCAGCATTGATAGCAGGAAAATCCAGCCATTGTTTCCCTGTTACTAATACGTAAAGAGTTTTCGCACCTCGTAACTTTGGGGGATGATAGGTTATCCGGGTTTCAAGGTCAGCCCACGTTAGTCCCTTTTGTGTTTCAAAGTCCATCCTTTCGCCGCCTCCAGTAATTAGTTCATTATAAAGTTGTGATAGTCCCTCGTCCTTCATGGATTTTAAACATTGAACGATATTGCTTGCGTTTATGGGTAGTGTGCAAGGTAAAAGGTTTGAAATCTCTGTGGCCTGTGCCCGATAGCGAGAATACTCTGGCTGAGTGTCCATCCTTTCCCAATTTCCTTTCCAGACGTGGTTTGGCTCTGTTTCGAATTTCCAACTCATGGCTTCAATCTTCTGCGGACCGCTAACGTCAGAATAACCGTCAGTTTCTTTTACAATTACTAACATCCCTACATTATGTCCTTCTGGAAACAATTCCTTGGTAACAAAGGAACGTATTTCTTCTTCGCTAACGCCAAGCAAAGTGTCATGCGACGCAGTGTCTTCTTGACGTTCCCACGGTAGGATTTCAAAACTCCAGTCTATAATCATACTATGTCCAACCTGTTAATACTTTGATAAAATGGTGTCTCGAAAGGTCGGCTTCGCAATTCCTTTAATTTCTCAAAAGCCGCCTCACCGAAATAAACCCTTCCTGTAATTTCCTCACCCACTCCATGCAAAATCTCGGTATCCTCATACCATTGTATTAAAATCATATTACTATATCCAGAAGGGTAGAAAGCCATATAACCACTCCAGATGTAAATCTCGTCATTTCCACCTTTGCCCAATTCCGCCATTATTTCGGCTTCGTTAAAAATGGTATTACCTGCCTTAGAGATCTTTTTCAATTCCTTCGATAAATTTTTCGATTGAGCGACTTCCGGACGAAGTTCCCAGATTGTTGAAACAGGACTACCCACAGAATCTATTTGTCCCACGCTACCTGCTTTAGGACCGTAAGGTGAGATTGCCCCTAAAGATGGTTGCCAACCCCGGTTTTCAAAGAGATTTAAAAAATGCTGTCTCGTGTCCATGCTTCCCTGTTTGTTCCCTTGCTTTTCAAGTGACATAAATCCCCGTTTTTCCTTTGGCCAAGTCGGATGGTTCAGGGGTATTGGGTTAGTAATAAAGAGTTCATTTCCACCTTTGACGATTGTCATCGCAAGAGCAGAAAGGTGAATCTTATAACCGATTTCTTCTAAAAGTGCAGTAGCGGATTCGTAACTTAACGTGTTCCACCACTCAGACATAGTTAGTATTATCCAGAACCGTTATTTATAGATTACTCATCTAATCCAACCTAATTTCTCGCCACTCTACTCTTCCTGCTTTTACTAAATCACGAATACGACGTTGCTTTGTGCTCAATTGGGCTTTAGCAGATTTAACATCCATAATGTAAACCATGCCTTCCTCCAGATTTTTATCTTTGTCGTTTCGATAATCCCACACGATGTAGTCAATAGGGTTACCCATAAAGTTCCAATTCTCTGCTTTCCAATCAGGATCGATTTGAGGGTGTTCTACAAAGGGTGCCCACTTCTCCAAGATTTGTCCTTTAGAGGTATGGGCGGAAGCAGCCCGACCTTTTTGTTTCTTGGCTTCGACTTGGGTAGACTCAAGGTCTAACTGTAATCGGGCTACCTGATGACTAAGTTCATCAATAGCACCTTCATGAAAGCGAACCGATTGTTTAGCGGTGGCTAACTCCTGTGTTAGTTCTAACAACCTTTCAGTATCTTCAATAGTTTCCACTACGGTTTCAATCTGGATTTCTGGCGGACGATGGGACATCTTCCAAAGTTCAAAGGCGAACAGGACTACCAATAATGCTAAAACCGTCGTGGCTATCTCCAACATGGCTACTAATTCTGGGATCACCTATATGTAACTTAAGGTTAATTGCCGATAGAGTTTCTATCAATTCCCAGAGCATCGCAAATGTCATTGTAGCGGTTGCGAATAGTCACTTCAGTAACACCGGCAGCGGCAGCAACATCACGCTGAGTGCGATAACTCTCAGGGTTCTTCATACAAGAAAGATAAACTACGGCAGCAGCGATACCGGTAGGGCTACGGCCAGTAGTGATACGGCGAACCTGTGGGTTTTCCAAGATAGTCAAAGCCTCGGCCTGAATCTTGTTATCAACCTGCAACTTAGAGCAGAAGGCAGGAACGAAACCATCAGGGGTGCTGGGTTTGATTTGCAAAGACAGGTGTTGCTTAACTTTACGGTAAGTGCGACCAATTTCCTTTCGACCAATACGGCTGTGGCGACCAATCTCGTCAAGAGTGCGGTGAATACCATTCAAACGGCAAGCAGCGTGGATGCTGGCTGCTACTACTCCTTCAATGGAACGACCTTGCACTAACTTGGCTTCGGCAGCCTTGCGGTAAATGTAAGCAGCCTGCTCACGAATAGACTCACTAAGATCCATACGGGAAGCCAAACGCTGAAGTTCGTAAAGGGCTTGCACCAGATTACGCTCAGTAGAGTTGCGAATACGGGTTCGTTGTTGCTGACGACGTAGTCGGTTTAAACGGCGACGGAAATCACCTTTGATTGGTGCACCAGCGTGGTCTTTCCAACCCTTGCCGATATCAGTAGTCAAACCCTTGTCGTGCAGTAAGTAGGAAGCCTTCATTCCGTGGCGTTCGCTATCAGCACCCTTACCATCAGCAAAGACACGGTAGTCTTTACCCATATCGATAGCCTGTGCTTGAATCAACCCACAGTCAGGGCACTCGTATTCTCCAATTGTATTTTCGAGAATGCTACCGCCTGAGCAGCCGCATTCTGGACAGTCTATATTCCATGATGACATCGTAATCCCTCTCTATTCCTTCAATCACCTATTTATACTTTTCGATAATTACTGGTGGCCAAGTAGGTGGATCTCGACCCCAGTGTTTGCGGTAGGCTTGCTCACAATCCTCACATCGAGGCAAGGTTTGAGCAAAAGCATCATCACATCGGGTAGGCCACTCCACAAGATCGCTCTTGCACAGATAACCGTTGGTGTTAGCGATGTGAATCATCTTTGGTTTTGGCATTGATCTTTGACGCTTCATTTCTTCCCTGTCAACTTCCCCGTCAGGGCAGTTTGGTGCCCGATGTCCGGGCTGACCACAGTTAGAACAGTTACGCTTAGCCAAAGTCATTCCTCCTCAGATTCCTCAGATTGCTGCTTTTTCTTTTTATTTTCTAAACGACGTTCTTCAAACAAGGCTAACTTTTCTAAAGCAGTAGCACGGAAATGGAAATCTCCTTCACCATTCCTCCAGTTCCATCGCAAGCGATGAGTCTCGGTTTCAGCAGTTAGTAACAAGTAAGGCTTCATATCAATAACCTCAGTAATGGTAGCAGTTCCTTTAACCAAAGTAGTCAAAGACACTTGATCCCATTTAGTTTCTTCCTTGTTCCACATCTTCTGGGTTTGGTTAGTCAATAACTTCTTAACAGCAGTTGCACTTAATTTCTGATCTTTTCTATAAGCCATTGTAGTTCCCTCCGACATGGTATGATTCACGATAGGCTGCCTTCAAGCAAGGCACACAGTAATCATAGTCTTGCTTTCCAATGCTTAAGGTCATTGTTCCCTTGCTACCGCACTTGCACTTCATATTCAATCCCCCTTAGATGACCAAGGATGGTTGTCGTCGTAGTTGCGGTCAGAGCGTCCAAAGAGCCAAACATCGTGGCTGTTGGTTCGGGAGATGGAATTAACCATCACCTTCCGAATCTTGCGGAATCGCTTATCAGCCTTGAGCACAGCGTAAACGGTGCGAGGATCAACATCGTTTTGATACCCCTCACTAAGCCTTTCAGCCAAATCTACTGTGGTCATAGCCTTGCTATTCAACAAGTCCAATGCGTTCACTCTTCTCTTATCTTTCCATGCGTGTCGTCCCATATTTATTCCTCCGTTGTGGTTTCTAATCCCTACCAATAAGTTATAGTATATAAACTTTGTGGTGTTTCAAGCCTCCTGACTTGAAAAAGAGCCGGGATTCCAGCCCTCAATAATCCATTCTTCGTAAACGGTGCCTGTGGCCTCGTCTTCTATGCGAATCTTAAGTTCGTCCATGCTATCATCCCCAGACGGTATCGCTAATCCAACCTACCAGAGTTAGTCCGGTTAGTTGTGTGTTTGCAATTGGATCCAACACCATTAAGATGCCGAATACCATAGTCATAGTTCCAATTTGTAATAGGTCAGTAATTTTCTTCATTTTTGTCTCCCCTCATGTCTTGACAGATAGTTATAGTATATAAACCTGCCGGTGATTTTCACCCTTGTTGCCCCATTTCAGCGACTTTCTGTTCCAGCCACTCTCTCTTTTCCCAGACCCGTGTATTACGGGCTTTAGGATACTTAGCCTTATGTTTTTGGAGTTTTCGTTCCCAGCGATTCATACTCACCACATCCTCCAGCCAGTTCGCTGAGCAGTAAGATACATTTGCACAGACTTAATGTGATGACACTCCTGCTTCTTCATTTTGCTAACAGGGCAAGAACATTGGATGTTGTCATCTGACCATACGGCTACTTTCCAATCCCTTCCAGAATTACCAGTAACTCGGAAGTAGTCTTTGTTTACCATGAGAACGCCTCCACTTCGGAGAATGCTCAAGGCCATTTGCTGTCGGTCTTTTCTCTCGCTCATAATTATCCCTTGATGTTGGGACCCTTATAAAGATTACTGATAACTCTCAGGTATTTGCTGACCGGTTCCGTCGTTCACATATCTTCGCCGGAAATCCCCTCCCAAGGAGATTTGTCTTTTGTTAATAGCCTGATAAGAAAACTGAATCGTATGCCACAAATTATCTAATATGTAAATAGCCTGATCTATGTGGGGTTCTATGTCTTCGATGGTGTGTATACCCTGAGCATTACAGGCTTTCCACAAAGGTATGATACTCATATCAGACTGAGGCATGTCAACTAACAAGGTTTGCCCTGCTAAAGTTTTACCATAGAATTTTACGTTAGCAAGAAGGCTAACGAGAGAATTTCTCAATCCCAAAACGGGTTTTTCAGTTCTTTGTCTGCTCATCCATGACATCAAGTTAGAAAGATTTCCCGGTTGGTTATGATGTTCTCTGAAAAAATACGGAATCCACGAATAACCGTCGAGCCAATCTTTAAGGATAGCCTCACCATTAGCCCACTTCGACACTTGTAATCAACCCCGGATCCTTTTTATTAGTAATCCACCCAGCCCTAAAACGGCTACGGGGATAACCCAATTGAAACCCGTTTCAGGCTCAACTTGAGAACTTACTGCATCTATCTCAGAATAGTCACTCGGTTCGGTCGGAACTTCAGACATCGTCGTGGTCATCGAACCCATTCCACCATTGTTAGCGTTAGGTGACATCCAACCTTTAACACTCGCTGCTTGAGAATCTGATAGTTGAACGATAGAACTACTAAGACTACCGGTAATACCACAGTTATCTTTAATTTGTTTGCTAACATTGTTTGTAGCGGGCGACAAACTTGTAATCTTGTTACCCTGAGTATCCACGAACAGATAACCTTTATTGATACCCGTCACATAAATCTTAGGATGTAATTTGTTAATCTTTGTCCACTTACCATCAACTTTATAACTTCGATAAAGATTTCTGGTTTCTGGTTTTCCCTCTTGAGGAATCTTGTCACCCCAATAAGTATGTCCGTATTGAGCATAGTGATCTCCGTCAGTAACATAACATAAACCGTTTTGGTCTGGTCCACCAGTAACTTCACAATCTTGGTGATATCCTTTTGGGCCATAGTAGGTAGTCCCTGAACCACAATCAACCAGAACGTTACCTACTTTCCAGCAGTTGCTATCGTCGGTGCGAGTGTATCCTGACTTGCAAGTCCCACATTTAGTAGCATCATGAACCTGAGCCGTCGGGTCGTAAGCCGAGTTGTGAGGATCTCGACATCCAATGGTGATGACAGTATCACTCTCGTTAGCGAAAGTGCTGTAAACGTATGAATACGGAGAAGGTAACACAGGTATTACTTCCCTGTGCTACTACTTATACTTATAGACGGCTCAAATCGTTATCCCACATACCATTGGGCTGTGCTACCAGCACAGGAATGTTGCGTTTAGTAAACCAATCTGCCCAACGCATTTTGTTAGGGTTAGATTTTAATTGACGGTGATACTGTGGAGTAGTCATCACCAGAACGACATCTACTTCGAAAGGATACAGGCTGGCGGCCTTGCTACCGTAGTTAATTATACTGTTAGAAGTAAACCAAGTTCCGATAACCTTGGGTAGTTTGTGAGGCAAGGGATCTTCACCCAAGTCAGCCACGATATTGTGAACTACTTCTTCCATCTTAATCTGAGCAGAGTGACTTCCACCATTATTATAAAAAATAATGTTATCAGCCTTAGCATCTCTACTAAATCGACCCATGAGCCAATCAGTGACTCCGCCCATAGGAGATAGCCCATCTATTTTGCGTTTATTAGGGACCCCCATTAGCAGGACCTTCTCAACTTCCATACTAAACACTTTTCCTTTCCACTATATGTAGTTATCACAGGGTTCTGAAATGGTGCATGGCGATACCCATATCATCAGAGTTATCCCGAGACTCAAACTGACCATCTGCCTTTTTAACTAAAGCCATTAGTTTATCGTAAGTCACAATACGGGTAGCCCCTTCAATAACGAAAGCAAAATGCATCTCTACCCGAGAGTTGAAACCCATTTTCAACATAACTTTCAGATCCTGCAAGGTTATCCACCAAATACCTTCGTGAAGGTAACCGTGATTACGCCATTCAATTTCGGCGTCTTCTCCACCTCGTTGTTCTTCGTGCTTAACTTCTTCCATTTTTTGGTCTTTCATTTGAAAACCACATTGTCGGCATTGGTTAGTAGATCCAGAAGGAGAATCTTCATTAGGCACCATTTTAAAATCTTGGGTAAAATCCCCGGAGGACATCCGCTTAGGTTTATGTTCTTTCCACCGCTTGTCATAGTAAGTAGTAATAGTGCATTCAGGGCAGAAGGCGTAAATCGGTTGCCATCGCTTACGCATTTCGACTACCCTGTTCTCAGTAGGTGGGTCGTAAGGCTTTTCTCCAGACCATGCTTGGTCATCAGGAATAGAATAAACCTCGATTTCGAAGGACATGAGTTGTTTTTGGGGCTACCACCCTCATATAGTTAGCGATTAGACTTTGTAGACTCCAACCATTGTTCATAACGTTCTCGACCTTGTTTGGCCTGAGGAGTTCCACGGGTTTTTCTCACTAATCGATAGTAAATTAGGCTTCGCTCATGCTCATGGTCATCTAAGCATTTTGGACTACAAAAAGGTGAGCCACCTTTGAAATCCCATTCTTTTCGGCAGTATCGGCACGGTTGTATTTTTCCCATATTAACCAATGTTTCCGAGGGTATATAAAGTATTACTCTAACTTTAGTCTCCAGAGCAGTGCGTCAAAAGCACACTTCAGATACCAAGGACGGTAGTGGAGATTTTGTTCAGGGCCATCCCACATAATGATAACCATAGATTTATCGGAATAAACGTGTTCATTACTGCAACCGCACTTAAACAAGCCCCGGGCATTAGTTTCGAAGTCGTAGCCGTAGGTAGCAGGATAGTAACCATCCATCCTTTTCATCTTACCACTTCCCCAGAGGACATTCGGCTTTTGGCAACTGGGTTTTTAATTTCATATTACATCCGCAGATATTACAGTAAACACCTGTTAGTTTCAAACGCAATTCCGGACACGCACGGCAGATTTTCATGCGTTCGTCGTATTGTTTTAGCCCCATAGTTATTCATCCTTTGCTACCTTCATATAACTTTGTAGCATCTCATCAAGATCCAGCCGTGTTCCATAGAAGTCAAATGCAGGGAAACTTTCAGTATAGATATCCCAGTCCCAATAATTTCTACCCTCTATCGTATAAGTTCCGAAACTTTCAGTAACATCAGCACACATAATTTTCTCTTTTTTGTCTTTTTCCTTGATGGCCTCTTGTCCCAAGTATTTGCCAAACCAAGTCTTAAGATCTAAAATCTGAGGCATACCCTCATATCCATTTTTATACAAGAAAAAGTATCCATCTGAGTCATCATGCAATTGCTTAAAAACTGTATCTGCGTCACGAGGTAACTTCACAACTTCTTCCATTCTTTTTCTCTCTTTTTCGGTAACCTCCATGCCAAATACCCATCCCGGACCCTCAAGGTCTCCAGCGAGAGTATGCCCCCAATTGATATCGCTATCTCTCCAAAGATTTTCGGAATTTCCTTCTTGGTCATAATCACCATCTTCTTCACCTTGACGATTGTATCCCCACTCCCAAGGAACCACGGCTTTTCCAATTTTAAAAGAATTGATAGCCTTATACTCTTGTTTAAGAGTGGTAATTAACGCTTCTGGAATTTCTTCCATTATTGAAAAAAACTTCTTACCTTGATACTGGTCTTGATCTAAGTCCAAGTTATTAACTTTAGACATGAATTCTTGCAAACGCACTTCCCCAGCATATTTCCACCCTTCGTAGGCTAACCTTATCATATCCACTCCATATGGAGTTTTCCAAGCCGTTATTTCCCAGAAATCACCTTTCAAATTGTCTTTGCATTCTTGGGGTTGCGATACTTGATAACCAAGGGTTTCAAAATACAAGGGTAAATACTTAGCCGGGAATACTAAATTCCCATATGAACGATAACCCATAAACTATTTTTGTCGCCACAACTATTTATATTTAGCACAATGTTTGTTGAGTGCTAACTCCCAGAGTCTGAACTTCAGGGACCCAATGAGTAGTTCTTTTATCAGCGGTTTGTTCTCTTCGAACAAGATATCCCTCGGGATCGTTAGCCTGAGCGTAAACTTTAAACTCAAACTTGTAATCACCGGTGTCGCCATTAGGTAACTTATAATTTCTGATGGTAGCCCCACGAGCAGCATAAGAAGCCTTGATAACCCAGATACAATTACGTCCCAAATCCTCTATTTCAGAATCTGTTAAATTTGACACTTTTGCACGGGGGTTAATTTTGCTCATATACAATGCTTCAGCCTTGATATAATTACCGATACCACTAACCACAGTCTGATCCATCATAACTTGGGTGATTTCTTTATGTCCCAGCCCTTTTCTTTTGTGTTCACCACGAATTCTTTCTCTGAAGGTAGTTAAAGAAACCTCCTCATTCAGAATATCAGGTCCCAGTGTGGCTAACTTACTTTCTAAAATGTTTTTATCATTCTTAAATATCTTAAAAGTTCCAAACTTACGATAATCAACATAAGTTATCTCACCGTTATCTGTGTGAAAGACCAATCGACGATGCTTTTTGTCTCCACGCCCCGGAAGCCTCCATGTTCCAGACATTCCCAAAGTATGGTGAATACGATAAACCTCGCTACCATCAGAAATAGTAAACCAGATAAACTTACCTTTACACTCTACATTATCGATACGAGTATTACCGTTAGCCACAGCAGACATAAAATCTTGCACGTCATCACGAACTTGTTTACTAAACCAATCTTGATCCTCTACTGTAATCTTTTGGAGGTGACTACCTGCCAATCGCTGGCGTAATCTTTCAGTAGTTCTTTTAACTTCAGGACCTTCAGGCATATAGTTAATTTACAGTTACCACTCTTATGTATGTTAGCGAAGGGCCTCATGAACTCTCCTGAAACATCCGTTGGCAGGACGAAATCTGAATCCCTTTGATTCCCATGGTTGCAATAAAGCGTTAACTTCATCAGCAGTAGAGAAATCAGCCCCGTCCAACATGTGACGTTCGTCATCATCCATAGGCCAGACAATACGACCCTTGTTAACGGAATAAGGTAGTCTAATAACACCTTGTCGGTAGTTAGGACTCTTATCCAGACTCGGTAATTCCTCACCGGTAGCCGCAAAAGTGATATCAGCCACGGTTCGAGCATATTCTCTGCCCAAGTCACGCAAAGGATCTGGACGATTTACCAAATCATGAAGGTGCACTCCTGCCAACTCAGCAGATTGTTCTGATGATAACCAAATGTGGAATCCTTTGTTACCACTAAAAACCATTAAGGGATTTAGTTCGGCATCGATAAGATACTTGTAAATCTTGTTAGCGTCGTCGAATGCTACCCTCAGATTGGTATTATCGATATCCCAAACCATATTCTTTCCTAACCACAGATCTTTAAAGTCGACCCCGGTTCCTTGTAAACCAGCAGGTGTCAAAAAATCTTTCCAACGGTTAGCATAACGCTTTCGCTCTTGAGTATTAAGTCCCTTGCCTTTTGCACGGTAAGAGGGAGGCAATTGTGGAATTTTGTCCCAATTTAAAATATTGGTAGATACGAAAACATCTAATTGACGTTTTCCATGCATAATCAACCATCGTTCCCAATCGGTGCTCCACGCTACCCGAGTTTGACGCAGTCCCACGGGTTTACCATCGATGTCCCATGTCCATTTTACTTCTCGGCCGTTAGCAATAGTAGCGATATTGCCGACAATAGCAGCATCATGTAACCATTGATCTTGTGGCATGGTGATATCTGAGTGTTACTACCCTGATATAACTTATCCTATCAATTTGGCTTCTCGCATAGCATCAAAAAACTCAGATATCTGATCAACGGTAGTGGGTGCCGTTAGGTCGGTATACACTAACTTACCCTCGTCGTCCGTTCTATTATCTCTGGGAATAAGTCCTGACACAAAGACAATCTCTCTGCCTTCTGTCAACCTCACAGTGCACATTTCTGGTTTCTTGAGTCCATTCCTACGATGTATTGAGTTTTGGGCATTGGAAGGGGGAACGATATTCCACCCCAGAACATCATTAAGATTGATAGTTGTAGCCTGATTAGCCATGTAAACGACTCCCCTCGACAACGGCATGGCAATATATTGCCCTCCTCTCTTCTCCTTGAAAGGCTTTACAGTTCCAGAGTCGGAGGTAAACCAATTCTTAGATTTCCAAGGTTGGTTGATCACGTTACTCACCCAACACCATAGCAAAGGCTTCCTCAGGAGTTATCACCTTTAGTTTTAGTAATGTCTGCACTTCTAACAACATTTCTTGTTGTTTACTTGCTTCGATAGCCATATAGTTAGCCGCAGCCCGCTCACCATATCCTGAAGTTTTTGGAATAACAACGGCTTCAAAATCTTTTAGCGTTTTTTGGTCACGGTGAGGCAATTTCTCAATTTTTAGTGGTTTAGTCCCTTTGAGGCTTCTCATTCGTGCTCGGGATAACGCTTTTGCCAAGATATCCTCATCCTCTACAGGTTCAGAAGATTCTGCTGACCAGCGAGGAATCCTGCGGACTGCAGTTTGTGATGGATCTGCTACCGGGAAATAGTAATCTTCGTGAGTAGTCGGTTTACCATTAAACATACGACGGATAGTCTTGATATGATAGTGGTCACAGAAAGGGGCACACCATTCTACGGGAGCAATTTTTACTACCATGCCTTCAACATAGCAATCATCATGGCGAATCTTTCCACCCAATACAAAATCATAAGACCTCACCACATCGCCTACCTCGATGTCCCTATCGCCAGAAATTTCTTCCGCACTCAATGTTGAATTATCTTCTTCAGTAACAAACGAATACAGTAGCCAAACCTTGTTATAGTCGCTGGATCCGTGCAAAGTATATTTTATGTCGTTGTATTCATCAGGATATTTACTCTGCAAATAATTCAGAGCAGCAGCAGTGGCTTGGGAAGAATCATTTCCTACCCACAATTCCTTCTCATAACTATCGTCACCATTACGGGGCAATTCCTCTACTGCCTCGGCATCAAAATCAACATCGTCGAAATAGGCATCGAAAGGAATAAAACTCACAGACACCTTCATAACTCCATCACCACCTCTGGCTTTAGATTGATATTCAGTATCATAATGCATAACCATTTGAGAATATTTGAAAAGAAGGTCTTCCATATCATTAGTAAAACTGTTATAATCAAGACTTTCGGCGGCAAAATCACCCAACTCTGTCTGAAGCGGATCGAGAATGATGTCGAAGTGCAGATAACCTTCATCATCCTTACGGTAACTCCAATAATCTATCTTACCATGTGTCTGGAGAAGTTTGTAAACCTCGTCAGCAACGCTTCCTTCGTCCCACGGATCTCCCGAGATAGTTTCTGCATTCATAGTGGCAGACTTTTTCTTAGCCCAATTGACTCCAGAAGTTCCGCCCCAAAGATTCCATGCGATAGTTCCTGCAGTGGGACCACCATCAGGCATCTTTTTCTCTGGACGATTATTCTTACGATGGCGATTAAAGGCTGACATACGACGAACGTCGTGCTTGCTAACTTTACCCGAGGCAATCTTACGGGCCCGAGTTACTCCGGAATCAATACCTTGTGATTTGGCTTCGCTGGGTGATAGTCCTCCACGACCCCACTCTTTTCGTTGTCTCAGACCTTTTTTGGCGTTAGCCACGGCCGAAGCAGGAGGCTTGTAACTCTCTGCACGATAAAGGTCAAAAACATAAGGCTCTTCTGAAGGTAACCACCAAGGATCTAAAACTTTTTTAATCGTTGATAGTGACGGATAGTCTGCAAAGAAACTACTACCAAGGGTTTCACCATTATAATCTCGCCCTTCTGGATTGAAGTCTTCTAACAAGGATAGTTCTGAAGTAGTCATTTTGTTAAACATCATCCACTCAGTCATGCTATCAACTTCTTGATTCCAAAGCATCCTGATAGCATCATACTTGAATTTCCATATTTTTGAAAGAACATAACTCAAAGAATGTGAAGAGTTTTCCGCAACTTCTTGCCAGACTTCGATACCCTCTACCATTCCAGACCAACTATTGGTAGCATCATCAACAACACCTTCACAAATGGAATACCATTGTTGCAGAACATCTAAATAAGGTTCCCAGTAGTCTTCGTCATCTAACATAGTATCAAAATCCTTCAGCACTAATCTCTATTCTACCTCGGGCTTCTACCGGGCTCAGATTCCTATCGTTAACCATTCTTCGAAGACGAGGGTCACTGTTTTTTAGGCTAACCACACGGTTGCGACGCTTAGATTTAGGTGAAGTTACCATTTGCTCAGCGTCCAGATAAGTTCCTTCTTGAACATAACCTAATGCCCACTCTCCGACAGACGCATCCCACTCAGATGCTTGCGTTAACCTGCCTGCACCACGAAGTTGGAAATGTTGGGATAATAATAGTGTTCCTGCTGCTACCATGAGTGTAGGTGTAGCCAACTGCAAAATCTTTCCTGACCAAGTAGCAGCCGCCCAAGTTTCTCTTACTTTGGTAGCCACTTTCCCGACACCTAACGGCAAGTCTTCCATAGCAGACCAAGCCAATGATAGCAGACGAAATCCACCAACTAACCCAATAACTCCTGAAACGTAAAGAGGCAACATGTCTTATTGTTGTTCAGCCCGCTATTTATAGTTAGCGACGACTGCTCTTCAGGATTTCTTTTAGTTCTGACATCGCCCTCATATGCTGATCGTCTTCTAACCAAATGTTGTCGCAGATAGTTCTAACTTCTACGCCTTTTTCCTTGACCTCGTTAGCCCAATTCCAACCCTTAAGGTGAACTTCATTATCATCAATTGTTTTTGAGGCTGTCCCCCAGATTACAATAGCATTATGTTTACAATATTTTGCTAACTGACGAGGTGGAATCATCCGCTTGAACTTACTCCATTGGTGAAACTGTAAGCCCTTAATTTCCAGATTGTTATCGCCAACATCAATATCTCCCGTTCCCATAGACGATTTAAAATCCCAGAAGTTGCTTTGATAATCCTGTGGTTGTAGAAATGTGGATATCCAACGCTCTGTGGCTACCTCACAACGCACACCAACACGATTAGAGTCTACTTTATTGTGATTGTAGTTATTACGATTACCGCTTTTGGCCCATTTCTCATCATAATAGGCAACGATAGCCTCGGCATGGTTTTCACACCGTTCCATTTCGTCTTTAGTCAAGTAAATCTTCATCTTGGTCTACCCCACATAAGTTTTCGGCCCACCAGATACATTCAGCAACAGTAAGTTCAGGATTGATCTGTGCTATCTGTGCTGCGGTTTCCCAGCACCCTTTTTGGCCCAATGATTTGAGCAGCGGATTTGGTTTTGTCAACTTTAACTACCTCAGTAGTATCAGTCTGTGTTGCATCACCCTTATCAATCTTTGGCTTTTTAGAACGCTGGCTTTTTGGCTTTTTAGGCTTTTTAGAACGAGGGGTCTTGGGTTTTCGACTGGATTTCTCTCTTTGCTTCTTTTCAAGTTGGCTTTTTGTCATTAACTTGTATTTTTTAGGAGGTGGGCTACCGGCTACCTCACCAGCCTTAGCAGAATTAGCATCTTTTAGAGCAGGTGCATTATTAAGTTCAATGGCTGGGCTCTTTCTCTTTAGATATTTAGTTAAAACAGTTTCTCCAAAAGTCCCACCACCGGGAACTTTGATTTGAGAAAACAAGATTTGTTCGGCCATAGACTCATAAACCATCATATTCAAACAATTCTTACAATAATTTTTGATATCGGTCATACCTTTGTAGGGAACGATATCCCGAGGATCATAAACGATATCAGTAGCACTAATGTTACGGCGACCACAAAGAGTTGTTTTGTGATCTGGTTGGGAATAACCACCGGTGATATGCCAAGGTTCAGTTCGTTTCTTCCTCCACATCCATAACTTTGGACCCACGACCTCATTATCCTTTGCCATAGGGCAACCTTGTTGCTTCTGGTATATAAAGTTGTTGGTTACTTTAGTTTACCATGCACAGGGGATTTCTTGTTTTTAACATCCTTTCCAAAACATTGAAGAGAACAGTAATTTCGCCAAATCTTGAACTTGTGCCACTTTTGTTTCTTGGTTTTATGTAAACCACCCTTAAGAACGTAAACCCAATCTCCCAATGCTTGCTCACAAACAGAACAAGACTTTTCTCCGCTACCTACCTCTTCCAGACGATCTTTCCAATCTTCGGTGTTCAGGTTATCCCAAATCTCTTGTGGGGATTGAGCCCAATCGGTATTAACGGCTTCGGTGCTACCATCATCAGCCAATAAACATTCTTGCCACATCCAAACCTTGGATCCTCCACGAGTCACCTTGCTACCATCAACACATTCAACCATAATATCACCTTAGTATTCTTCAAATTGGTCTGGAGAAATCAATAAACCGAAAAAGATAATGAAAACAAGTATCCATAAACTCATTCGTCATCACCTGCTATTCCATACCACATCCCACAAGACTGACATACCAAGGTATCCTTGTCAACGTCACATTGTCTCTTGCATGGCCCGCCGTATTGTTTGAACTGCTCGGTCATCTACTTCACCCCTCCACGAAATAAATCTTAATGCTAATTCAATTATCCATCTCACCATGATAACTACTCCAATGGATGGTCAATATTTTTATCTCCCAATACCCACCGTAGTGTTTTAACAACGCCTTCTAAAGCCTTCTTATTTCGGGCAGCCTCTCTCATAACCTTTCGGTTACTGTTTTCTTGGGCATGGTGGAACTTCATAATCCAATTATTCATCCTGCGTTCAGCCAGATGCAACATTTTTTCAATTTCGTCCCACTCCCTTTCATATGAAAAGTTCTCAGAGTCCTGATGATCGCTCATGGCCATAATACTATTTCCTCGCTACCACCCTTTTATAGTTTACAGAAGTTCGATTTCGTAATCCTCTTTTGTCACAAGATCCAGATTCATGGATTCCATAAAGACATAACGGACTTTAGCGTTATTGTTAAGATGTTTCATGATAGCACGGTGTTGTGGTTGCATAGATTCCAAAACTTCTTCAGTAATCGCCCATTTATTATGTCGGGATTCCCACTTATCTAAACAACCCTTAAGATCGTTAGCATCAATTTTTTGAGTAACTTGTTGTGGATGTATATTACGGTGAACAGTTCTTAACGGAAGGTGGGTTGGATACCAGCCTGCATCAACCCATCGCAATAATATGTCGGTATCTTCAGCAATAGATAACTCTGAATCAAACCTGATGGATTCCAAAACTTCCCTTCGGCAAGCCAAACCAGATAACCACACTGCTGCACCATACCAAAAATAACCTTGATATTCTGGAGGCAAGAAGTTAGCCAACTCATATCTTTGAAATACTTCCGTGATGTCCAATTTGATTCCTACCTCTTCATCAATACCGATTTTTCTCAAATCTGCTAACTCTCTGCTCGGTATCGTCCGACTAATCTCAGTAATACAAATCTTGTTATCCTCTAACCCATCCATCATAACCTGCAGATGGTGAGGTGACCATTCGTCATCAGAATCTAAAAAGGCTACCATGGGTGAGTTACCAATTTCGATAGCCTCATTACGAGCATCTGCAATACCCAGATCCTTCCTGAGCCAAACAAAACGAGTATCTTTTAGCATCTTGTCCATTAACTTTTGATATGCAGGCCACCGATTCCAATCTTCAGGAGTAGCATCAACGATATAACAGGTCCACTTTTCCATAGTTTGATTCTGGATACTCTCCAAACAACCCTTAAGCAATTTAATCGGAGTGCACTTAACGGGAACGACGACATCAAACATAATCTTTCCTACTCTTGCTACCTATTTGTATGTTCCTTGCGTTAGCCTCAGTTTGTTATCGATTAGGCTATTAGATTTGAATCTCGACTCCATCGATTCGAATCTCGATAACGTTAGCAGATTATAAATAGTAGACAAGAGAAACAATAACTATGGGAATTATTCGCCGTGCACTCAGAAAAATGTTTAAAATCATGGCTATTCCTGAAGCAACTATCTGTGGATTAGGTTTTGGTTGTGAAGAAGAATAATTTTGTGTCAAAAAAGACAGAAATAGTTTGTTATCGATCGGGAGTAAACCCCTGCAGACTCGGAGAAAACTCCGACTTAACACTTTCTGACGCTAACCTCACTTCTTGCTATTTAAAATTTTCGGAAAATAATCTATTAGCAGCCAAAAGTTTTCAGAATTATTTCAGTAGGCAATTTTGTGTCAATTTTAACACAAATATCTGAGAGTTGCTTATTGCCCTTGGGTTACCTGAATCAAGTTAGCCACAGCGGACTGTTTGCGTCAAAACCTATCTGAATTAACCCCAATCTAACGCTGGTAGTCCTTACTATAATAATAGATAACAAGCACAAACAAGCGTTGGTATTCTATACCAACAGTAGGAATCTAACCAACCCTTTTTTCAGAACCCAATTCTCAAAATGCGTAGGGCCTACTTTTTGATAGGCAACATGGCTTTTTTAGGCAACATGGCTCGCAGATCCACGTTTTCATGTTGCCTTTTG
>Ga0208793_1000138_pt1 | contig 48861 bp, 52 predicted proteins | sample 17_taG_FD_184092 | JGI IMG/M metagenome (GOLD analysis project Ga0208793, IMG submission 184092) | Marine viral communities from the Subarctic Pacific Ocean - 17_ETSP_OMZ_AT15314 metaG (SPAdes) (version 2) | ecosystem: Environmental > Aquatic > Marine > Oceanic | place: Pacific Ocean | collected... | reverse complement strand
CAAAGCAGGAAGAGAATGGCAACAATTGAAAAAAAGTATAGATATATTCCCTGATGAAATTTGGACGTTAGGAGAAACTGGTGCTGCTGCTAGTTTTGGTGCTGCAGCACCATATATATATGATATGGGTAAAGCAGCGTTGGGTGTAGCAAAAAGAAAATTTGCTAGTACATTTCGTACTGCAGCAGTTGTGGGACCAAATATAAAAGTAGGACCTTTGAACAAAGAATTTAAAACTGCCGCAAAAGTAATCACAGATAAAAAGACAAAATATGGATTTGGATGGAAAGGGAGAGTAGGTATGGCAGTAGGAACCTATTTAGGTCTTACATTCTTTAGTAGAGAAATAGAATCATTCCAGCAAGGAATGGCTGAAGATCCACCATATAGTATAACTCAAATGGGAAACCAATTAAGATATAGAAAAGAGGAAAAAGACCAATATGGTCAGCTATTATATCCAACACAAGTTCCTCAATGGGCTATAGATGCTTACGATCCAGATATAGATACATATAAATTTACAGAAGATTATGCAAATGATAAAACAGGTAGTAATGCATACTCTGGTTCAGAGGGTACAGTATTGTTATCTGCTGAAATAAATCCTGAAACTAAAATGTGGATTGTATACCCTAATATAAGAGTAGTAGATGGTAAAAGAGTATTGTTATCTGAAAAAGATGCATTTGATAAAGCTATAAAAGATAAAGATTATATTACGTTCGGTCCTGCTGACGATCAAAATGAAAGAAAAAAAGCTTTAGATTTTTCTAGAAACTTTGGTCAAGAAGTAGACTATTGGAGAAAAAATCCAAACTTAGAATGGTGGGCTAATGGAGTAGGTGTTGGTAGATAAGTTAAATATATTTGGTACAGAATATGCCCTAACTAATGAACAGTTGGATCCTTATGGATTTCAATTTCAAGACGGATTAAAAGCTACACGTAACGATCAACTCTACGAACAGCTAGAAACTGAATTCGATGTTAATCAAGAACAAGTTTATAAACCTTTTAGTATGCAAACTATAACTACAAATGATCGGATAGGCTCTGTCACAAGTATACAAAATAATTACGATCAAGGTTTTTGGTCAGACGTAGATGATGAAATAGGTTTGTGGTGGCATGGTCTTGCATTAGATGATAATGAATTTACAAATGAGTATTTTCTCGGGCAAAAACAATGGTGGCAACAGCCTCCTGATAAAACATTTAATCCTTATAAAGAAGACCAAGGATACGAAAAATACAGACATCTATGGAAAAACGTAAGAAATCGAGAACATTTTGAATACTTAAAAAATAAAATAGATGAACACGTTGCACAAAGAACTAGATTAGATATGACAAGTAGAACGATTGGTCCAGCAATTGTTGCTGGATTTACTGATCCAATTAACTTTATAGCACTGCCTGTAACAAAAGGATTAGCATTAGGTAGACGTTTTTTAAAAGGTGGTTCTGTAGTAGCTGGTTCAGTAGCTGGTACAGAGTTTGTTAGAAGACCTCTTGATCCAACAGCAACAGGAGAAGAGACTGCATTTTATATTGGTTCATCATTCTTAATGGGTGGCGCTATTACATCAGCAATTAATAGAAGTTCCTATAAAGGTATAGTAAAACAAATAGAACAATCAAAAGTATTAGACGATATTAGTACAGCAGAAGTAGCATCAACCAAAATACATATGGCTGAACAAAGAGAAAGAGGTCAAGCAACATTCGATCCTGAGATAGATGGTGATGGTTTAATTTTCAATCCTAAAGACTATGAACCAAACATACAATTAGAAGAAACAAACATGACGCAAAGGTACAACAAATATGTAGCACCAACCGATATTGAAGATAAAATAAAATTAAAAAATACTTTCGAAGAAATGTATGATTTGTATAAAGATACAAATATAGGACTTAAAGAAAAAACACATTATGCATTAGGTGAACGTATACCTAAAGCAAAAACAACATATGCACCTATTAGTAGTAAACCAGATAGAATTGCAGCAGGCTTGAAAACAGAAGAGGGTATAGATTTATTTATAAAAAAACTAAAAGAGAATAAACTTTTTGAGTACGCAACCAAATTTTTCCAAAAAGAATTCAATCAAGCAAAAAAACAAGTAAGAGATTTAAAAAAGCTTAATAAGAATGACAGAGATAGAAGACTTAATTATAATTATACAAAATTAATAAAAGAACATAAATCAGAAATAAAAAAACTTAAAAGACAATTATCAGATTTAGATTCTCCAACAAAACTAAGTAAGTTAAAAAGTATAGATGATGCTATGAAACTTACACCACAAGCTAGGTACATGGAAAAACTTATTGATAGTATGAAAAGTGATCCTAGTCCAGAAAATTTTGCAAAACAAAAAGATTTAGTAATAAAAATAAAACCCAAAGTTGATGTTGCAATAAAAAAGAATGAACAAGAATTAAATTTAATTACTGAGTTACAAAAAAAATTACTTGTTAAATACACAACAGTAAAAACGCCAACATTAAAATCAACATTGAAGCATGTGTTTAAAGGTAAAGCTAGTAACGTACAAGATGTTAATATGAAATTACTAAAAGAAATAGCAGAGCATGAAAAAAAATCACAAGTTAGTACAGGAACAACAGCTGCATTTCTTAAATATAATCCTAAAACTAAAGTTATGTTACAAGATACAGCTGAGTTACGATTGTTATATGATAGTGGTAAACATCTAAAATCACCAAAAGGCGTAGATAATTTATCTGCTTCTGAATTTCCTAAATTTGTAGATTATTTAGAATTTAGACAGTTAAAAGAAATAAACAGAACAACCAGAATGATTAAAGATAAGTTGTTAGCTGTAACAAGAATTAATATAGTTACTAAGAGCAAGAAACGTAGTGATGGAACATCTGTGAATGCTTGGTTTGATGGTGAAAAAATTAATATTAATAAAGAAGCAATATTAAAATCATTTCCAGATAAACCATGGACCAAACCTAAAGTAAAAGGTGTAAATGCACTGCCAGAAAATCAGTTTGAAACTCCTAATGAATGGTATGAGTTTGTTTTAAAACACGAACAAATGCATACACTACACAAAAGAAAAAAAGGTGAATCAACACCTGATTTAGAAAATAGAATAAACCAATTAGCATTGAGAGAACCAGATCCTTTATATCAAACATCACCACAATATGAAAATGCTCTAAATAAAAAAACATTAGAAGAATTAAACGCTAAAAAGAATGCGGATTACACAGAGGATATTCCTTTTTGGGCAAGACAAGTATCACAATATCAATCAGATTATGGGTGGGTAATGAACCTAAGAGATAAATTACCTAAGATGAAATCACTACCTTTAATAGGTTCTGTTATGGCTAGACTGTCTGGATCGATGAGTGTACCAACACAAATGCAAAGATATGGAATTGTAGCACCACCATCAGCATTAGCAAAAATAGAAACAGAATTTGCTTATAAGTACAGACAAACTATAGAAGCTATAGACGATGCTTTTGTACGCATAAATGGAAGTGATAAAACACCAGCAGATTTTGCAGGATTAAATCTTACAAAGTTATCTATAAAAGGAAAAATAGTATACAGAAATCTAAAAAATAAATTTGCAGAAAAAACTGGTAGTGGAAAACCTGATGAAGCGATAAATCGATTTGACGAAGCTACTGTACATGAAGCTATTGGCAGGGCAGTAATAGATAAAGAGTATAGAAAAGGTATCCCAGACGAATTAAGAGGCGCTGTAGATGCTATTATAGATCACGACAAACACATAGATGGCTACTTTAAAAGAAATAATATGTATGTATCTCAAGGTGGATATTTAAGAGTATTGAAAAAGAAACGAGAAAGATTAGAAGAAGTATCTAAATTAATTACAGGAAACAATATAAGAAAAGCAGAAAATAAAATAGCACCAGATGGTATAGAAAATTTAGAATTTATGAAAGCTAAATTAAAAGCACAAACAGCTGACTTAGAAAAAAAATTAAAACAATACGAAGAAAACCAAGAAAAGAAAGATAAAATATTTCAAAAACAAAAAGAGAATGGTACATATGCAGAAAAAGAAGACCATTTTTATAGAGTATGGTTACACGATAAAGTTATAGCGGGTGAAGTTGAGTTAAAAAAAATATTATATGATTGGTATACACAAACAAAATTACTAGAAGTTGATATACCTAAACCGGGTGGAGTAAAAGGAGAAACAACTAACAAAATTGTTGATATGTCAGGTTATCAAGGAATTTATTATATTCCAAAACAACACAAAAAAGGTTTAAAAACAAAAAGAGAATTTGTTAGCAGTAGAGATCCAAGGTTTACAGAAGAGGGAGCTAAAGAAACATTTGATTCATTTGTACAAGGATTAAAAGAACAAGGTATTAAAGTAACAGGTGTAAAAAAACCATCTGGTCAACAAATTTTATCTGACATTATAGATAAACAATATCAAGGAATTATAAAACAATCTAATAAACAGGACACAATGAATGTTGGTGGCTTCGGAATAGATAACTTTGGTAAATATGTAGCTGGTAGAACTACTCTTATGGCTCCACAAATAGATATACCTAACAGGTTAGTACAAGATTTTATTCAACTAGATGCAAAAGCTGTAATAACTAATTACAAATATAAAGTAGCTCCAGCTGCTTCAATTGCTGATTCTTTTGGCGATCATCATCTTGACGATGCTCTTACAGTATTAGAAATGGAAATGTCAGTAAAAGATTTAGGCAAAACTATGAATAAACAAGATGTAGATGATGTCATTACAAGTATTGCAGATACTAAAGATAAAATGTTAGGTATGTACAACTTACAAGATGCAACATCATTAAGTAAAAAGGTTGTAAACTTTTTAAAAGACTGGGCATCTTTAGCTTATATGGGTAAACCTTTAATATCTGCATTACCAGATCAAGGCAAAATGATTATGTCACAAGGATTGAGCAGAACTATGAACAAGGGTTATGCACAATGGTTTAGAGATGTAGAAACTCACGCCAAAGCACTTAATTATGCAAGAAAGCATGGTATAGCGGCAGATGTAGCACTAGGAAATACTAGAAGAAGACTACAAGAAAACACAGGACCATCTGTTTATGGTGGTGCTACAACTGCTATGGGCAGAATGTTCGATGCTATTGGTAAAGCATTTAGTAATTGGCAAGGTCCATGGTATTTACTTAATGGACTAACTCTTTGGACTGCATACTTTAAAGAAATGACTGCTATTCTAGCTTCTGATAATTTTTTAAGATTATCTATAAAAGCTGCGAAAGGCACAGCAACAGATAAAGAATTAAAAGTTTTATACAGAGCAAACATAGATTTAGAAACAGCTAAGATAATAGCAAAATCACCAATAGAAACTGCTGGTACTACAACAGATGTTAAGTTAGGTTCAGTTGTAAAAACAGTAGATGACAATGATGTTTTATATATGGCAAATACTGATGAATGGATTGGTCTTGGACAAGAGGGCGCAGCTCAAAGACTTAGACAAGCAGTATGGGCTGAAACTAATAGAACTATTGTAACACCTGATGTAAGTGATACACCGGGCTTAATGTCAGGTGGTTTGAGAATAAAAGATCCAGAAATGAGAAAACAATTAGAGGGACCTTTTGGACAATCAATTGGATATAAAGCAGATGAACGTGGTGGAAAAATACACAGTGCAGCTTTATCTATGCCTTTTCAATTCTTCTCATGGGGCGTTGCTGCTAACAGAAAAATAGTAATGTCTGGACTTTCTGGACGTGAAGCAGATTACATGTCGGGAGTTATGTCTATGGTAGCATTAGGATATTTAGCGGATCATCTTAAAAATCCTAGATATCATGAGTACAAATCTACTACTGAGAAAATAGTAAGGGCTGTTGAACTGAGTGGTGTAGGTGGTATGATTACAGATATGAACTTTTTAACAGAACAAATAAGTGGTGGGTTGTTTAATTTCCCAATAGGGTTAAGACCAACGCTTGGCATCAAGCCTAGATTTGGTCAACCAAAACCACATGATGCTCTTGGAGAAATAGGCGGTGCTGGTTCAAGCATACCACTAGATTTGCTTTATCATTTCATATCAGATGATCCTACGTATGAAGATGTAAGGAATATAACTAGAAGAACATTACCCGGATCACAACTTGTATGGACAGATTCTTTATTTAAGAAAATATATAATTCAACCTACGACACCTTTTTCATGAAATGACAATATTAACAGCAAAAAATACACCACGTGTAACTTATACAGCTTCTGGAAGTCAGACAGCTTTCACGATTCCATTCGAATTTTTTAACGTAGCAGACATAAAGGTATACAATGGAACGACTTTACTTACTTATCAAGCAACTCCAGACGCAGCTAACAAGTACAGCATCACAGGAACGGCTAGTTCGAGTGATAGCGCTTATGAGTTTGGTGCTGGGGGTACTATTACTTTGGGTGGTAGTGGAGCTAGTGCTAGTGACATTATTACAATTATTAGAGACATTACGATAGAGAGGTCTTCAGACTTCCCAACATCTGGATCGTTTGATATAGCCTCACTCAATACAGATTTAGATAAAGTATATGCAAAACTAGCTGATATCGATCAACAAACCGATAGGTCAGTTAAATTATTAGATACAGATTCAATAGCTGCAACGGTAGCATTGCCAGCAAAAGCAACCAGAGCCTCGAAAGTCTTGACTTTTGATAGCGATGGGGATGTCCAGACATCTATTGCAGCGGTGGATGTTACTACAATTGCTGGGATCGCTAGTAATGTTACCACTGTAGCTGGTATTTCAAGCAACGTTACATCGGTAGCAGGAAATGCTACAAACATAAATACTGTTGCTGGATCTATATCAAATGTAAATGCTGTTGGAGGAATATCATCTGATGTAACAAGTGTGGCTGGAATAGCATCAAATGTAACGACTGTAGCTGGTAAAGCCTCACTGATTACATCTGACTTTGCAACTGACATGTCATTAGTTACTTCTGATTTTGTAAGTGATATGAATTTAGTTACAGCGGATTTTATATCTGATGTAAATACACTTGCTACAGCAGATATTGTTAGTGACCTTAATTTATTAGCAACATCTGATTTTGTATCAGATTTAAATCAGTTAGCAACAACAGATTTTGTAAGTGATTTAAACGCTCTTGAGGCAATAAAAGCTAATGTAACTACTGTTGCAAATAATGTATCTGGAATTAATGATTTTGCAGATAGATATAGAGTGGGTTCATCTGATCCGAGTTCTGATAATGACGCTGGTGATTTAATATATAACACAACATCTAACTCACTAAAAGTTTGGACAGGTAGTGCATTTGCTACTATCAACACATCTGGTGGATTAGCCAATGTTGTAGAAGATACAACTCCACAGCTAGGAGGACATCTTGATGGTAACTCTAAAAACATAACAAGTTTAGGAACAATAAATACACACACAATTCCAGGTGGTACAGGCACATTTGCACTTACATCTGATATAACATTTACTACATCATCAACAGATACGTTAACTAACAAAACTTTGACAAGCCCAGTTATATCATCGATTAGCAATACAGGAACAATTACCTTGCCAACATCTACTGATACACTAGTGGGCAGAGCAACTACAGATACTCTAACAAATAAGACTATTAATACAGCTAGTAATACAATAACAATTACAGAATCAGATATATCGGATCTTGGCTCTTACATAACTGCAAGCTCATCAGATACGCTAACCAACAAATCTGGAAACGTTAGTATGTTTACTAATGATTCTAACTTTATTACTAGCACAGTAACTGGTGATTTTATTGTTGATACAGACACATTGAAAGTAGATTCTACAAACAACAGAGTAGGTATAGGACAAGCTACTCCCACTAAACAGTTTGAAATAAACAATAGTGGAGATACTGAATTGTTAATTAAATCAGGAACTTCATCTGTTGGTAAAATTTTTTTCGGAGATGCAGATAGTTCATCTTCTGGTTTAATAGAATATGGTCACACTGCTAATGACATGGGATTTTATGTAAATGGTTCAAGAAAAGCTTTAATAGAATCTGATGGTGACTTACATGTAGATGGTGATGTTATTGCTTATTCAACTACTGTTCCATCTGATATTGCATTAAAAACAGATGTTCAAATGATACCTAATGCACTAGATAAAATAGATGAAGTCAGAGGTGTTACATTTAAAAGGTATGATGGAGAAAAATCTGCTGGTGTTATTGCGCAAGATTTAGAAAAAGTTTTACCTGAAGCAGTCCATGAAAAAGAATTTAAATTACTTGATGGTAAGAAATATAAAACAGTCCAGTACGATGCAATTCATGGTTTATTAATTAACTGTATAAAAGAACTAAAAGAACAAATTAAGGAATTGAAAAATGGCTTTACAAAGTAGTGGTCAAATAAAACTAAGTGAAATAGCTGCTGAGTTTGGTGGCTCTGCACCTCATTCTTTATCAGAATATCATGGCGAGGGTAATGCACCTAGTAGTGGTGAAATACAATTAGCAGCAGATTTTTATGGAACATCTTCTGGTACTGAACACGCTAATACAACTATAACAGTAGCTACTGGTGGTGTTAAAAGCAATCAGAGAGGTGTAGATGTTGGTAATTACGGAAGTATTTCTAGCACAGCTATCGCTAACTCAAGTAATGAAATAGATGAGGTATATTTAGATAGCAGTATAATGAGATTTCATTTAAAAACTAGTACTAGTTATACAGCTTGGACATACATTGAAATTACAAATGGTAGTACTGTAACAAGATTTAACAGAGCAGATGCTAGTTTATCACAACATGGAATAACAGGAGCTAAATTTCATCATTGGTCTAGTGCAGCTTCAGGCTCACCAAATACAACTATGAGTGCTGACACTTTAATGGGTGCTAATGGTTCATCAACAGGATTTAAAATAGTAGAAACATAATGTCTTATACTTTTACAAGAATAAACGAATTTACAATAGACGATACTTTTAATCAGATATATGCAGATAGTTTAGATGATATAAAATCTGGAACAGTTGCCTCAGAACATTTAAGCAAATCAGACACAGAATTAAAACAACACATAGAAACTATGATAAATGCTAGTAATTTTGGTTATAACGTTATTGTTTCTAAAGATGATGTTCCTTGTTTATATATACATGGAATGTATGAAAACAATACATATACTTGGCGTAATGCATTAGTAGGCAAAATAAACAACAGCAAAGCATGGACATGGACATCTGAATTTCATCAAGCTAATAAAGATTGGATTCAATCATTAGGTGGTAGTAAATTTGCATTAGAATGTATTAAAGATTCTAAAATTGATACTTACTTTACACAAGCTACTACAGATAATGTTTGTTTAGGAAACTTGACTACACAAGATTTAGATAATAATTTAAAACTTATGACATGGGAATACTAATGTGGCACTTACATTATTATATGGAATTTACTTCTTACTAGCATTATATTCTTTTGTAGCACTATCTTGGCTACAACTTCTATACACATACATACTCTTTTACTTTTTACTAGAATTTACAATGAGCTTATTTATACACAGATGGGCTACACATAGTCTATGGAATCCACCAGTATGGTTTCAAAACATAATGAGTGTAGTATCACTAACAGCTATGATAGGTACACCTATATCGTACAGTGCATGGCATAGAAATCATCATAAACATTCAGATACAGATAAAGACCCTCATAGTCCTAAGTACAAAAACTGGTTTAATATTATATTTAGAACACATGAACAAGAATCTAATATCAAACTTGTTACAGATAGACTAAGAAATAAATGGCAATTATTTTTAACTAAACATGAAACAATGTTGGTTTACATGTTTAATGCTATTCTTTTGTTAGTCTTACCATTTGAATGGTTTTTAACTTGGGCAACAGCAGTAGCTATGACTACCTTTTGGGTAATGTTAGTTACAGGCATTATGTGTCATTTAGGTAAAGTAAAAGATGTACCTTATATGTACCCTGTAGCGTTTTCAGAATCATATCATAAACAACATCATATCGAACCTAAATTAAAACATTGTAAGTTTGACCCACTTGTTTGGGTAATTAAAAAACTGGGGTGGACATGAAACATGCAAGGTTAGTACAATTATTAGCATTAATAAATCATATAGTAGCAATAGCGGGGTGTTATTATTTCCCTGAGTATATTGTATATGGTTTATTCGCTTGGGCGTTTGTTAATATCTTTGGTACAAACATTGCCATACACAGGTTTATGGCTCATAGAAGCTTTGAGACAACTCCTGTCAAAGCTAAAATTTTAAAGTATCTTACAATCATACCAGCATTTGGTAGTCCATTATCATGGACAGCTATGCACCGCTACCATCATATGTACAGTGGTAGTGATAAAGACAATGAATCCCCTGAAAGAATAGGATATGTCAGAGCATGGCTTACCTTGTATGACCCTATTACTGTACCTAAAGATATGGTAAAGGATATTATTAAAGACAAAGATTATATGTTTATAACTAAGCATTATTGGACTTTATTACTTAGTTATATATTTATATTGTACGCAATAGACCCATTATTAGGAATATTTGCGTTTTCATTCCCAGCAGCATGTGTATATCAAGCAGCGGGAGCGTTTGGTGTCATACCACATATGAAACAATTTGGTTATATTGTGGTTAAACCCAACAAAGACTGCACGGCGGTCAACAGTCCCCTGACTTCTCTTATAAGCTGGGGTGAAGGTTGGCATAATTATCACCACACTATTGCAAAAGACTACAGACACGGTCACAAATGGTGGGAACTAGACCCACCCGCATGGTTTATAGAGAGGATATTTCTTAAATGAAAGTTACATTAGAGCAATTAGCTGAAAAGCTAGACCGACTAGAGACAAAAGTAGAATCGTTACAAGAAGACGTAGCTAAAGGTAAAGGAGCTGTTAGTTTTCTTATGTGGTTAGGTGGTATAGCCGCCATTATTACTGGATACTTTTGGAGTAAGTAATGATACCTTTTGAAGTTATTACTATGTTAGGTAGTAGTTTACTTACAGGTGTACTAAGCCTGTGGTCAGCTAAACAAAAAGATAATGCAGACCAACAAAAGTTTTTAATACAACGTGCTGAGGTTGATAGAGCAGCCATACAAGACGCACGTAATCATGGTGGACACTTCCAAAGTGTAACCCGTAGATGGATGGCATTATTAGCAGTATTCTTTGTTATATGTTTACCAAAGCTAGCCGTCTTTATAGACCCATCTATTGCTGTGCATCTAATGTACTTAGAGCAAGTTAAAGAAGGATGGTGGATATTTGGCTATACACAAGAGGTTACAACGTTTACAGGTCTCTCAGGTATAGTTATAACTAACGCTGATACACACTTTCTAGCGGCAGTATCGGGATTTTATTTTGGTTCGGCTGCTGTAAGGAGATAAAATGACAGAACAAAATGAACAAATAGAAAAGATAGTAGAAGAGTTACCTGTATTACTTGTAGCTCATGCTTATAGGAAGCTTAAGTCAGGTGATGAAATATCTGCAAGTGAGATGAAGGTATGTTTAGATATCTGTAAGACTTACTCAAGTCCTGATATCGTAGAAAAAGCTAACAACATACTAGAGGACTTACCGTTCGACACAGATGAATAAGATAGATAACTTTAAGAACTTCTTGTATCTAGCTTGGAAACACCTCAATCTACCTGAGCCAACACCTATACAATACGATATAGCAGACTATCTACAATCTAAAGAAAAACGTATTGTTATCGAGGCTTTCAGGGGCGTAGGAAAGTCTTGGATTACTTCCGCATTTGTATGTCACCAATTACTGCTGAACCCTCAGCGTAACATATTGGTAGTATCAGCTAGTAAAACGAGGGCTGATGACTTTAGTACCTTTACACAAAGACTAATTGCAGAAATGCCGTTATTACAACATCTACAACCTAAGGATAGTCAAAGACATTCTAAGGTATCTTTTGATGTTGCCCCAGCTCAGGCTTCACACGCCCCCTCAGTGAAGTCTATGGGGATTACGGGACAGCTAACAGGGTCTAGGGCTGACCTTATTATTGCTGATGACGTAGAATCTGCCAATAACTCACAGACTCAGCTTATGCGTGACCGCTTAAGTGAGACCGTAAAAGAGTTTGACGCTATTATAAAGCCTAAAGTAGGACGTGTTATCTTTCTAGGAACACCTCAAACAGAGATGTCATTGTATAATGACCTAGATGAACGTGGGTTCAAGACACGTATATGGTCAGCATTGATTCCTAACCAAGCACAAAAGGTAGGATATGGGCATAAATTAGCTCCTACAATTGCTGATATGGACGGTAAAGAGGGAGACCCTACTGACCCTGATAGATTTAATGAAATCGACTTAATGGAGCGTTTAAGCTCATACGGTAGGTCAGGCTTTAATTTACAGTTTATGTTGGATACTAGTCTATCTGACGCCAACAAATACCCATTGAAGCTTAATGACCTTATTATAGCCTCAGGTTGCAGCACATGGACAGAAGCTCCAGCCAAAATACAATGGGCTTCAGGTATAGACCAAATCAAAGCAGTTGACTCTGAGTTACCTAATGTAGGACTTAAGGGTGACTATTGGACTTCTTACCTATACATGTCCGACGAATTTACAGAGTTTGAAGGCTCAGTTATGTCTATTGACCCCGCTGGTCGTGGGGCAGATAAAACAGCCTATTGTGTACTTAAGATGTTACACGGTGTATTGTACCTGACTGCCATTGGTGGTCTAGATGGTGGATACTCTGATGACACACTTAAGAAGCTATCTAACATTGCTAAGAAACATGACGTCAATGATATCGTCATTGAGAGTAACTTTGGTGATGGCATGGCAACACAGCTTCTAAAGCCTGTATTGGCTGACATACATCCTTGTAATGTAGAGGAAGTACGCCACAGTATACAGAAAGAGAAGCGTATAATAGACACATTAGAGCCTATTATGAATACCCATAGGTTAGTTATTGATGATAAGCTTATCAAAGATGACTTCCAGTTAGACCCTGACCACCAGTTATTTAGACAAATGACTAGGATAACAAGGGATAAAGGTGCACTAAGGCATGATGACCAAATAGACGCCTTAGCTATTGCAGCTAACTACTGGGTAGAAGTAATGGATAGAGACCAAACATTGTCTTATAACCAACATAAAGAAGAAATGTTACAGGAAGATTTAGATAAGTTTATGGAACAAGCCATAGGCAGAGAGCCAAAAGGAGATAGCTGGATATGAGCGACTGGATATACTCAGATAGAGAGTGGGAAGATGTTAAAGACCGTGTAGGTCATATTGAATCTTCTAACAAATATGACATACGAGGTGGTTACAATAATGCTTATATTGGACGCTATCAACTTGGTAAACAAACTATTAAAGAAGCTTCTAAATCATTAGGAATAATCATTCCTGAGGATAAAGATTTAATGAATAACCCTGATTTACAAGACAGAATGTGGAAAAGTTACTTAGGTGGAGCTCATAACTGGCTTAAGAATAACAGTAACGTCTATCGTAATATGGATGAATCTGAACAAAAAAGAATGTTACCTATGGCTCAGTTTGGGGCTGGTAATGTTAAGAAGCTGTTAGATGACAATATCATGTTTAAAGACGCAAATGGCACACCTATTACTAAATATAGGGACGCATTTAAAGGATACCAATGGGATAGTGACATGACTGATGTTATTTTATTAGACCCAATAACAGTAACCCCATTAAACACAGAATAGGTCGTCAAAGGTTTTTCTTCATTTTTCCTTTGGCGGCTCTTGTCCTTGTCTGTAAATATCTAGACAAAGGGTAGACAGAAACTTAAAGTACCCATATAAGATAAAACCCCTGTGCACCCCTAGCTATATATAGACAAGCTATCCTTCCTTATTACTTATTAATTATGATACTAATAGAAGTACTACTCATAGTTATTACTGGAGTCTTACTCCTTAATAGCCACTATATAAGAACCTATTGGTTGAAGCCTGAGATATCCATAGGGGAGTTTATTCTTATAGCTGTGTTAACAGCTGTTGTTTTGTCGAATATTTGGTAAAAAAATATGAAGAGGTTATCGTACATGAGGCTTCGCCTCTTCCCCCGTCGGTTACTATATTATTGTCGCTGTGGGCTTTGGTCAAACTTAAGGTTTGCTCGGCGTGGTACATATAAGAGGGCTCTTTTGGTTTCCTAAGGCTCGCCGTTTTTATTTCGTTTGTTTGAGTGCTCGGGTCTATTTTTTTATTGAATAGCTAATGAATCAGCCATATGTAAATTAATTTAACTATTATGTAATTATTTTGTTGACATGGTATAAACATTGGTGGTAGAGTGTACTCAAGCTAGGGGAACGAGAAATCCTAGCCACTGACCTAGCAGTATAAATTCTGGGATGAGGCGAGGGGCTCTGAGATAAAAGTCGCCGTACGGGGTCAGGAAGCGTAGCAAATGCTAAGAGCCGAAAGGTGGCTAGACTGACTAAAACTGACTTGAGGCTGTGCTATTTATGAGGTAGCAAGCGGTAAGAAAATTATCGGGGATATAGAAACCCAATCATTTATATGAAATCTAATCAGCAGTGCAAATGAAATTATGAGAAAGATACAGGTGCTGGATAGGTAACGGGTAACGTAATAACCGACGGTGGACGGACGCAACAGACAAGCGTGAAAGCGTGGACAGTCAGTGTTGTCGTACGGCATTGGTAGCCGTGCCTGAATGAGTAACCAACGAAACAACAACAACAATGTGAGGAAATTATGAAAGAAATGTATATAACACATAAAGGAAAATGCACAAATAAATCTAACCTTAGATTGCTAGAAGCTAACAACATAACCGTTCTTATGTCTTATGCTACAGCAGTAGCGTTTAAAGATGACAATGAGAATGCTAGGTGCAATGAGTGGTTTTTTACTAGCCATAAATACAGCCCTACAACCAGCAAGCAAATAACATGCTTTTTAAATGCGTACGCTGGCGGGCGTGCGGGCGGGCATGAAGTGTCGCAGTCTCATATTGACAACGCATATACAAACATGGCGGACAACGGAAACCATGTATTAATATCGAGAGGTAGTAGATAATGAATAGACAGATACAACGTGCTATGGACAGTGATGAGGCTTACTCTCAAAAAGTAGAAGCTAACGAAGATTATGCAAAAGCTGAATTACGAGCAAAGCATATTACAAGGCTTCAATACATTATGATAATGCGAGATATAGAGCGGGGAATATTGCCTTATATCGACTAGTTACACTGATGAGACTTCAATAGTCGAAACGCTGACGCCTCTAGATAGCTAGGGGCGTTACATGGTCTAGGCGTCTGTAACATTTAATAATTAACAATGCGAGGTAAAAATGATAGCAACAATATTAACAGCAATAATATCTATTTTAGTGCTAGCCGTGTGGCTCGGCTGTATATGGGTAGATGTAATTAAAGGGGGTAAAAAATGCAAGTAATAAAATTATACTTACCAATGAAAGACAATAACGGGAATGACTTAATGCACATCCACAAAGGTTTCATTGATAAAATAGCTTTACACAATGTAAGCCGTATTAAAGACAATAGAGAGTCTGAGATAACTGGCTTTACTAGATACCAAGCTCAGGGCTTCTGGTTTGGTTGGAGTCTGGAATCAGACAGTCATAAGGTTTTCAATGATGATATCTTAGTATATGAGTTTCATGTATCAAATAAAAACGTGGGGCTTGCATACACACTTTTACAGCGTCATGCCGTTATCTTATGCCGTAGGATGAAACAGGAATGTATCTACTTACAGCTTAACAATGATACTGAGTTAGTGAGGTAAATGATGACTGAAGAAACAATTATAACAATAATGGGTCACGTCGATAATGTGTTGCTGGCTGTGGGTATCTATTACTCACTAGCTAGCATTGAGCACTACATGGACGCCTATTTTACAAACTACAAAGCGTCGCCTCAAGTGTTAGCGTGTGTCTCAGGATGTCTAGCTAACACCATTAGTGACGGCGTGGGCTTCCTAGTTACTGGTAGCTGGGAATGGGCTTTGTGGGTCATGCTGGGCTGTCTATCAGGTATGCTAGTTATTCCAGTGCTAGAGTATATTAACAATAAAAAAGTGAGGTAAATTATGAGTGGATGTGTAGGTGAATGGCAGTGTACTGAGTGCGGTGCTGACGGCTATCACGAATCATTCAGTGATGACGAGATAGGGCATATTGATACCTGTAATAAGTGCGGGTATGTAGATGTATATAGGGAAGACGCCGAGAGCGGTGAGGTCATAGAAGAGTACACAGGCTATGACCATGACTACAGTACTACTGACGAGGATTGAATATCCGAAAAGCCGTGAGGCTTCTAGTACAATTAACAATGCGAGGTAAAAAATGAGTAGAAGTAAAAAAGATATAGCCACTGATAAAATTAACAGTTTTATAGGTAGGTCTCTTTTAGATGTGAGTGACATGGATATATTACTTACGCCTGAGATAGCTAAAATATTTGCTAAATCTCAAGTAACAAGTAACTTCCATGTGGGTAATATCAATCAAGGTAATGAAGATTCTGATTTGTTTGATGTAATTAAAAACAAAAAAGAAATACTAAGAGGAAGGGGTGTGATTAAATATGATGTTGATTTAAGCAAGTCAGCTTGTCAGGTAGACACTATTCAAACATGCCTAACCAGTCTTAAACATGACTTAGTTGATGACAATGGTCTTATTGTAAATAAAAAGTATAAGCGTGAGGTTATGCTGACTTATGTAGCTAGACACCTGTTTTACATGGTAAAAGAGGGCGTGTGTGACGCCATAAATACCACTGGTTGCAATGGTTACATCATGGCATTTCAAAAAGTTAGTGAAGTCTTTAATCAGTTTAATTATAAAACAATGAGAAGATTGAAGTATCAACATTCACAAACCATGACAAAGGAAATGGGAATAAGCTATGGTGGAAACAGACAAAGCTTAGACTCAATTCTCTTATCTAATAAACGTGGGTATGACCGTGAGGAAGCTCAAAAAGGCGTAGAAGCTTTTATCTATGACTTTAACTGTTTAGTAGGCTGGGTCAGTACTTTTGCGTTTACTGATAGGATGAGTTTAGAGTTTAACTTAATATCATCTGATTTTAGTGACACTGATGTAGAAGATGACTTCGATTATCTACTGGGTAGTCGTAACCACTTGCACTGGGTTTATAAGCCTGAGTACAAGCGTTTCAATATAGGTGACCACTTAAACTTAACTGCCTACAGATAGTACAACAAACAATTAACAGCGAGGTAAAATTATGAGTTATGACTTATCTGACCGTATAGATGACTATAGCAGAGATATGCACGGTCACTCTAATTGGGCTTATGTCGATACTTTAAGTAAAGAAGACAAAGCTAAGATAAAAGAAGGAACTCATCCTGAAGGTATATTAGAAGGGGGTATTCTCTTTTACTATAATCCTAGTGATGAGAATGAATAATTAACAGCGAGGTAAAATAAATGGTAGACATGACAAGCCGTAAGTATCTAGAGTCGTATTATACAGATGAGGTTGACTCACCTGAGGACATACAAAATAAGATACTATTGGTAATGAAGGAAGACGGTATTATGGAAGTCAATGAACAGGGCAAGCTAGTCGTTTTCAAGAAGCGTCCATTACTCAAATACTTGAGGATAGCTTTTCCTGACATTAAGCCTAGCACTATCAATAGACAGCTTAATAACCTGTTTAAAGATGATGTGATTAGGATAGCGTCTAAGTATAAGACTAAGCCTTATGTCGTTAAGAGTAGACAGTATGAGACACGATTTAAGCGAGTCACTGACAAGCGTAAGCGTTCACGTACTAATATGCTTATGGATATTCTAATGGGTGATGACCCTAAGAAAAGACTTAGGTATATACAGGACAGTCTTAAGTATGGGCATAAGCCTAGTAACTTAGATGTATAACAAGGAAGTATAATAGCTATATATAGCTAGGGGAGACAGGGGTTTACACTAATATGGGTACTTTAAACACCTGTTTCCTTACTTAACAATAACATAGCGAGGTATTATGAATATATTTATATTAGATAGACATCCACGTATCTGTGCTAAGTATCATTGTGACAAACACGTGGTCAAGATGATACTTGAGACAGCTCAGATGATGTGCACCGTACTCAATGAGTTAGGATACGAGACGCCTTACAAGTCTACTCATCCTAAACATCCGTGTACGCTGTGGCTCAAGGAGTCTAGGAATAATTACTTATGGACTAGACAGCTGGCTAAGGCACTCAATGCTGAGTACAAGTTACGCTATAACAAGACTGACAATCATAAGTCATGGGACGTTATAAAAAGCTTACCAGCATTGCCTAGAGAGTTACCACTTAAGGACTTAACTGAATTTCCACAGGCTATGCCTGACCAGTATAAACATGCTGACCCTGTCGTTGCATATCGTACGTACTACAGACAGGACAAGCGGGACTTTGCTACGTGGAAATTAGCTACACCTATATGGTGGAATGACAACACTTACACATACTAACAAAGAGGAAAAAGTAAATGAGTAAAAAAAGAATGTGCGAGAGATGTGGCGAAGAAAACCTAGATTCTTTCGTTAGTACCAATATAAGACCATTTAACGAATACTGTTCTACAGATTGTTTGAGTGGACACATACAAGATGTAAGGTTTGATAAAGATTGGGCAGACATAAAACAAGACTACAATAAAGAGGGTACAGCTAATTTATTCAAATATGCTGAACGAGAGTTAGCTAAAGGAAATTACACTTTTTATAAATGGAATGAACAAGAACAACAATACAGAGAGGAAAAAGTAAATGAGTGAACTAACAATCGAACAATTAAACAATGACACACCAGCTAACAAGTCACCTGTCGGGTGGAATCCAGTAAGAGAGAGACATTACAAACAATTCTTAAACACACTGGACTGGCATGACTTTGGTAAGCATGACGCAGTGAGACGCCACCTATATGTAACTTGGATAACTAAGGGTGTACATCCTAATGACCTAAAGAAACCATATCATGTGGGTAAGAATGAAAAAGACTATGGGTCTGAGTTTTAAAGTACCCATATAAGATACCAATACACATTAACCTAAGGAGTATACATGGTAGAGATATTTAAAAACATAAAAGAGTATGCAGATGAGGTAGACCACGAAGCTGAGATGATTAAGCTGGGTAAACAGCGAGTCAATAAGCGTAGGGTCTCTCATGTCCAGCGTGAAGAGGAGTCAGTGACCAGCTATGGTAAAGTCATGGTGGCTAATACCATACGACCACTGGCACAAGCCATACAGACCTATCTTGAATCTAATGCTGACGCTAAGGGTCAGCCTGAGAAAGCTTTTATTAAGCTAAGAGAGATAGAGCCTGAGGTGTCAGCCATGATATGTGCCAAGCATGTCATCAATACTATCACACAGCATAAGCCATTGACGGCTACGAGTATTGCATTGGGTGGTAAGATTGAGACTGAGACATCCTTACGTAACTTTAAGAACTTAAACCCTGAACTGTTTGAAGTAGTCAAGAATGACTTAGACAAACGTTCATGGAACTACGCATACAAGAGACGTAAGCTAAAGGAATCAGCCAAGCGTGACAACGTGGCTATGTGGGAAGAGTGGACTACGGAAGAGAAGCTACACACAGGCATGAGACTTATTGAGTTTATGCAGTTAGCTACAGGTATGATTGAGTTTGGACTTGAGGTTATCAATCGTAAGCGTACTAAGATAATTAAGCAGACAGCTAAGACTAGAGAATGGATAAAGAATAGAAATAACTTTAATGAGCTATTGAATCCTGAGTACTTACCAACTGTTATGCCACCCAAGAATTGGGAGACAGTGACAGGGGGTGGATACTGGACGAAGGAAATACCTGAGTTAGATTTAGTCAAACAAAAGAATAAGTTATTCAAGCGTGAGCTAGAGAACTTTGATATGCCTGAAGTATACAATGCAGTTAATCGTATGCAGTCGACTGGCTTCAGGGTTAACAAGTTTGTACTAGATGTAATGAAGCACGCTTGGGACAACGGGATAGCTATGGGTGGTATGCCACCGATTAAGAACATGGAGATACCTAACAAGCCACATGACATTGACACTAATGAGGAAGCTCGTAAAGAGTGGAAGAAACAGGCTGTCATCTGTCACACTGAGAACTCTAGGATGTTTAGTAAGAGATTACTATACGCAAAGATACTATGGGAAGCTGATAAGTTTAAAGATTATGACAACATATACTTTCCCTTGCAGTTAGACTTCAGGGGTAGAGCGTACTGTGTACCAGCATTTTTAAACTATCAGGGAATCAGTGGTGCTAAGGCATTGTTAGATTTCTCTCATGGTAAAGAGATAACAGAAGATAATTCAGGTGGCTTTTGGTTAGCCATACACGGTGCAAACGTGTGGGGTAATGACAAAGTTACACTTGAGCAGAGAGCAGAGTGGTCTATGGATACTGCCAATATGCAGATGTTTCGTCGCATAGTCCAAGACCCTATAGTCAATCGAGACTGGGAAGAAGCTGACTCACCCTTTCAATTCCTCGCATGGTGCAAGGAGTGGGTTGAGTTTCAAGATACAGGCTACGGTTATGTATCACACATACCTGTTTCGATTGACGGCTCATGTAATGGTCTTCAATTATACTCGCTGATGTTACGTGACAAGACAGCTGGTAAGTTAGTTAATGTAGTGCCAAGTGAGACACCGCAAGACATCTACCAGCTTGTCGCTGACTCAGTAATAGAGAAGCTGAAACAAGATAAGCTTGAGGGTAAGCCTTATGCACACGCTTGGTTGGAGTATGGAATCAAACGGAGTACCACTAAGCGTAGCATTATGACTATATGCTATGGGTCTACGAGATACTCATGCACTGACTTTGTTGTAGAAGACTTAACCAAGCGTAAAGATAAGGGGGAAGACCACCCGTTTAAGACTGATGTATTCAAGCCAGCCATTTATTTAGCTGGAGTGATATGGGACAGTATTGGAGACAACCTGACATCAGCTCGCATGGGTATGGACTACTTACAAAAGATTGCCAAGATTGTATCCAAAGAGCAGTTACCTATACATTGGATAACACCAGTCGGCTTTCCTGTCTATCAATCTTACCCTGAAATGAAGAGTAAAAGAGTCAAGACCATGTTACTAGGTGAGGTTATCAAACCTAGAATAAACTATGAGACTGACAAAACTGACAAGCTCAGAATGTCTAACGGCGTTGCACCTAATTTTGTGCACTCATTAGATTCAGCTGCAATGATACGTACAGTTAATATTGCACATGACAATGGCATAAGAAACTTTTGTAATGTGCATGATAGCTTCGGTACTACTGCTGCTGATGTTGAGCTGTTAAGTAGTGCATTGAAGGAATCATTTATACAGACCTTCACTGAGACGGATGTACTTAAAGAGTTTAAAGAAGATGTTAAATCACAACTACCAGTAGAACTACATGAGAGTTTACCTGAAGAACTAGAGAAGGGTGACTTAGATATAGAACAACTGAGAGAGTGTGATTTCTTCTTTGCATAAAGTACCCATATAAGATAATAAACCATAATCAAGGAGATAAAATGGCACAACAACAAAATGAAAAAGTAGTTACACCAATAGGTGTAAGTCAGTATGCGTGGTTGACACAGCCTGATACTCGTTTTGATGAGAATGGACATTACAAAACTAATCTCATCCTAAAAACTGAGGACTCAGTAGAGTTAATGCAACGCATTGACAAAGCTTTGGAAACTTCTAAAGACTTAGCTCAAGAAAAAGCTAAAGGTAAGAAGATTAAACAAGCAGACGCACCTTACTTTGAAGAAGTAGATGAAGCTGGTAATTCAACTGGTAACACTATCTTTAAATTCAAATGTAAAGCACAGATAGTATCTAAGGACGGCACAATCATACCTAATAAGGTTGCATTGTTTGACGCTAAGGGTACGCCAATGCCTAAAGATGTGAACGTATGGTCAGGCAGTGAGATGAAAGTCTCAGCTGAATTGATACCGTACTACACAGCTATGGTTGGTGCTGGCGTTTCTATGAGATTGAGAGCAGTACAAATAATCAAACTAGTAGAAGGCGGTGGCGGTAATGCTAAAGGCTTTGGGTTTGATGAGACAGATGGCTACGAACATCAGGAGACACAAGTTAAAGATGACATGGAGAGCACGACTGAAACGGAAACCTCTGACTTCTAAAAAAGTCGGAGTCGTATACGGATTCAGGTCAGGACTTGAAGAACGTATTGCTGGGGAACTTAGAAGTGAGAGTGTTAGTTATGAGTTTGAAGAAACTAAATTAAAATATACTAAACCTGAGAAGCTACATACTTACACACCTGACTTCTATCTTCCTGAGCAAGACATATTTATTGAAACTAAAGGACTTTTCACAACTGCCGATAGACAGAAAATGAGACTAATAAAAGAGCAGTATCCTGAACTGGATATTAGATTCTTATTTAGCAATCATAAAGCCAAGATAAACAAACGGAGTAAGACCACGTACGGTATGTGGTGTGAAAAGTATGGCTTCTTGTATGCTACTAAACACATACCAAAGGAATGGCTATGCGAAACAAAAGAAAACAAACAAAGTACATAGTAGTCTGTTGCTCTAACACACCAGTAAACAACGACTGGGGAAGTAGAGAGATGGATATAGAGGGACGCAAGGAAGGGTTACTCGAAGGTGGATTTCATAAAGTAATAAAGAGAGACGGCACAGTAGAAGACGGTAGAGATATTGATTCAGCTGGTGGCTTCTTACATTACAATATGAACAAAAACAAACACCAGCCAACCAATAAAAATTCTATCGGTGTTGTACTGATAGGTGGTGGGACTGGCACAGGACAGTCTGATTGTAACTACACCCTTGAACAATTTAAATCATTGAAGTGTTTAACAGATGAATTGAAGATGGAATACCCTGATGTTGTAGAAATTATAGGACACAGAGATATCTTCCACACAACTGAGCCACACTTTAATGTACAAGAATTACTAAAATAAAATGGAGAAAAAATTATGGACGAAAATCAAAAAAGAAAATCGAAATATACACAGGTTGTAGTAACACATGAAGTAAAGAGTATGCTAGAAGCTATCACTAAAGAAACATTTAGAAGTGGGTCAGGTGAGGTAGCGTTCTTAGTAACACAGGCATACAAAAAATTACAAGATAGAAAGCCGTACGATTAAGTACCCCTATAAGAATGGAACAAAATGAAAGCACGTTTCTACACCATGCACCATGTTCGTCGTGTGGGTCTAAGGATAACTTAGCCGTATACACTGATGGACACAGTTATTGTTTTGGTTGTGGATATCATACAAATGGAGAGTCAATGACAACACCTACCACCACAAAAGACACTGCTGACTTTGTCAGCGGGACTGTCACCGCTCTTGCCAAACGCAAACTAGATGTCGATACGTTACAGAAGTTTGATTATCAAATAGGCACAGCTCATAAGAGACCCGTGCAGATAGCTAACTACTATAACAAAGACCATGAACTAGTAGCTCAGAAGTTACGCTACCCTGATAAAAGTTTTCAGTGGATTGGTGAATCTAAAGACGCTCAGTTATTTGGTCAACACCTATGGCGTGATAAGGGAAGAATGGTTATCGTTACTGAAGGTGAGATTGACGCTCTCTCTGTCTCGAAAGTAAATCAAAATAAATATCCTGTAGTATCAGTAAAGACTGGAGCTAAGGGGGCTAAGAAAGACTTACTTAAAGAGTTAGAATGGCTTGAGGGTTTCGACTCTGTCGTTCTAATGTTTGATAATGATACAGCTGGTAAAGAGGCTGCCACTGAATGTGCAAAAATCTTCTCACCAAACAAGGCAAAGATATGTTCACTGCCTTTGAAGGACGCTAATGAAATGTTGTGTGCTAATAAAAGCCAACAACTTATTGACTGCGTGTGGTCAGCTAAAGCTTACCAGCCTGATGGCATTGTAGCTGGTGCTGACCTTTGGGATGATATACAAAAAGAAGATAGCTATGTTACAGTCCAGTATCCATTTGAATGTCTTAACACTAAGACACATGGACTACGCAAGGGAGAACTAGTTACTGTCACTGCTGGTAGTGGTGTAGGTAAGTCTAGTTTCTGTAGACATGTAGCCTTACATTTACTGAAAAATAATTTCAGCGTTGGTTACATAGCACTAGAGGAATCTATCAAGCGTAGTGCACTGGGTATCATGGGAATAGAAATGGGTAAGCCATTACACTTAGACCGCAAAGGTGTTGATGATAAGAAACTAAAAGAAGTATTCGACAGCACTGTGGGTAGTGGTAAGTTTTATTTGTACAATCACTTTGGCTCAACAGCCAGTGACAATTTAATATCTAAGATAAGATACTTAGCTAAAGGTTGCGGCGTTGACTTCGTAATACTTGACCACTTACACATGGCTCTATCAGCCGTTGGTGATGAGACTACAAGTGACGAACGTAAACTTATAGATTATACAGTATCAAAGCTTAGGACTCTAGTAGAAGAGACAGGCATTGGATTAATACTGGTGTCCCACCTTAAGAGACCTGAAGGAAACAAAGGCTATGAGGATGGGGTTGCAGTATCTATGAATAGTTTACGTGGAAGTGCGTCAATCGGTCAGTTATCTGATATGATTATAAGTATGTCTAGAGACTTACAGTCAGACAAGAACTTGGCTCAGGTTAACGTGTTGAAGAATAGGTTTAGTGGAGAGACAGGCAAAGCTTGTACACTCTACTATGATTTAGAAACAGGATGTTTACGGGAGACAGATGGAGATGTACAGGACGACTTCTAACGTGGAATATAAAACAGTACAATGGACACAGGTAATAATGAAAGCTTTAGCTGAGACTGAAGAGACGAATCATATTATCCAAATTCCAGTAGGCACTGATACCGCTGAAAAATTATTAAACTTCGCTCTTGACCAGCTAGTAGAAGAGGGTGACACAAGAGCGTTGCAAGTAGAGGTGGTGAAACATCCAACGCACTGATGGAAAAGAAAAGATACTTACCTAAACTAGACCTTATCAAGCATGACTTCGTTATGGTCTATTGGGTTGATATAGAATCTGATAGTAACTGGCGTGACGTTGATGACCTCATTACTGACGAGCTACCCATATGTATTTCTAGTGGGTGGTTAATTAAAAAAGACAACAAGGTGACTAGGCTCGCTAGTGACTTCAACATAGATAGTGATGGTAAGATAAAAGATATCGGGAACACCACTATCATTCCGACTTGTGTAATACAAAAAATAATTAAAATAAAATTATGAAGAAAAATGATAAGGGGCACTGGGCTGAGTTGTTCGGCAAGGCTTGGTTAATCGAGCAAGGTTACTGGGTATTCACTAACGTTGCACCGCAAGGTGTAATTGATTGTGTTGCCATTAATCAGAAGACACATGAATGTATCTACATTGATTTTAAATGTGCATCTTACAATCCAAAGGGCTGGATTACTTCACGTATTACTAATGCACTTGGTAATAAGCTTGGGGTAAAAATAGTTTACGTCTGTCCTAAAACTAAAAAGGTTTGGTTTAAACGTAACGCAAAAGAATATCGACAACAGTTAAGTAAAGGAGAACATTATAAATGAAGAGGAGATACGTGTTTGACATTGAGTCTGATGGACTCATGGATGAAGCAACTAAGATACATTGTATTATCTTGTACGACATAGACAAAGATGAGATGATACACGTTGATAACGGGGATGCCGTTGAGTTAATGAGACGTGCTAAGTTATTAATTGGACACAACATAGTTAAGTTTGATTTACCTATGTTAAAAAAGTTTTATGACTTTGAACCTAAAGGAGAAATATTTGACACTATTATCGCTACACGTTTATTATTCCCTGACATTAGAGACGCAGACTTTAAGCGTGGTAATGACTTTCCCACTAAGCTTATAGGCAGACACAGTCTTGAATCATGGGGACACCGCATTGGTAAATACAAAGCACAAATAGAAACAGACTGGAAAAAATTTACCCCTGAGATGTTAGAGTATTGTAAGCAAGACGTACATGTTAACGTTGGTTTGTATCGAGCAATAGAAAAGAAAGGATACTCTGATAAAGCAATGGAACTAGAGCATGACGTAGCTAAACTTATATTTAAACAAGAACAATATGGCTTTATGTTTGATGAAGACAAAGCCAAAGAACTCTATGGTAAGCTAGAGTCTAGACGTTTAGACATAGAAGAAGAACTACAAGAATTATTCCCACCTATAATTAAAGAGACAACATTCATACCTAAAGTTAACAACAAGACTAGAGGGTATGTTAAGGGTCAACCGTTCATTAAGAAACACACAGAAACATTTAATCCATCCAGTAGACAGCACGTATCACAAAGACTGATAGATAAGTATGACTGGAAACCTGATGAGTATACAACTGATGGTAAGCCTAAGGTTGATGACCCTGTACTAAACAGTTTAGATTACCCTGAGGCAAAACTCCTCGCTGAACATTTCCTTTTAGATAAAAGGATTGGACAGTTAGCCACAGGTAATCAGGCATGGTTGAAGCTTGTTAAAGCTGGCAGACTTCATGGCACTTGCAACACCAACTCGACAGTGACTGCAAGAGCCAGCCATGCCTACCCTAATTTAGCACAAGTACCAAGTGCTCACGCACCTTACGGTAAAGAGTGTAGAGAATTATTTACTACACCATTCAATCGTAAGCTAGTGGGTATAGACGTAGCAGCATTGGAAGTAAGAATGTTAGCACACTACATGGCTAAGTTTGACAACGGTGCATACACTAAGGTGGTACTTGATGGTGATATCCACACAGAGACACAGAAGCTAGCTGGTCTAGATTCAAGAGACTTAGCTAAACGTTTCTATTATTGTTTCTTGTATGGTGGCGGCGTTAACAAGATAGCTGATGTTACTGGTAAGACAGTGAAGGAAGCTAAACAAGTTAAACAAAGATTCCTAAATAACCTACCAGCCTTGAGTAAACTTATAGAAGCGGTGCAATCAGCAGCGTCCAAAGGTTACATCAAAGGTCTTGACGGTAGGCATGTTAAGGTACGCTCGGCACACTCAGCATTAAACACACTACTACAATCAAGTGGTGCATTAGTTTGTAAACGCTGGCTGGTTGAGTTTAATAAAAGAGTACAAGGTTACATGAATGTTAACCAAGTAGTGTGGGTACATGATGAGATACAAGTAGAGTGTGGCTCAGACTGGGCTGACATTATTGGTGAGAAAGCTGTTGAAGCTATCGAAGAAACAGGCAAGTACTTTGATTTAAGAATACCACTGACTGGTGAATATAAAGTCGGTAATAACTGGAGCGAAACACATTGACAGATAGACAACCACAAGTACCTAAGGGTACTAAGAGAGAGATACTTATTGATGGTGACATTCTTATTTATCAGACCGCTCTTCAAAATGAAGAAGCAGTTAACTGGGGTAATGGACTATGGACATTACATTCATATGAAGACAAGTGCTGTGGGCTAGTAGATGAAGCTATTAAGAAACTTAAAGAAGACTTACAAGCAGACAGAGTTAAGATATGTTTAACATCCCCTACTAATTTTAGAAAGGATGTACTGCCTACATATAAAGACAATCGTAAAGCTAAACGTAAGCCACTGATACTTCCAGTGTTGCGTAAATATATTATGGAACATCACAAAGGAATCATGTGGGACAACGTAGAAGCTGATGATGTCTTAGGTATCTTAGCCACTACCCCTGACCCACATTTTGATGTAGATAAAGTTATTGTATCTATTGATAAAGACTTAAAACAAATACCAGTGGGTGTATCTTCTGATGGTGTTAACATCCAAAGGGTCACACCATATGAAGCTGACTACTGGTTTATGACTCAGGCACTTATTGGTGACGCAGTAGATGGATACACTGGGTGTCCTACTGTGGGTATCAAGACAGCTGAGAAGTTATTAGGAACAGATATTAATGTACCCCTCTTAGAACTGTGGGACAAAGTTTTACAAGCCTATGATAAGAAGGGATACACAGAAGCTGAAGCATTACAACAAGCTAGGTGTGCTCGTATACTACGGCACGGTGAGTACAACAAAAAAACTGGAGAAGTAAAACTATGGCAACCAAGAAGAAGGTAGAGATAAATGCAATCAACCCCAAGCATTATGCCAAGTACAAGATACAGCCTGTAACGTTTATCATTGAGAATGAAATACCTTACTGTGAGGCTAACGTTATCAAGTATGTATGTCGTTGGCGTACTAAGCACAAGGACATAGAGGGTAAGCTTGAGGACTTAAAGAAAGCAAGAGAGTATATAGATATATTAATTAGAGAGAACACTAAGGTGAACCCTCTCAACATATTATAGGAGTGAATATGGATTACAGTAGAGATGAATTGTTAACGGCGTTTGGTAAAACTACCTTACAGGATAGATACTTATTACCTGAGGAGACTTCACCACAAGAGGCTTTCCTTAGAGCAGCCAAAGCTTTCTCTGATAATGATGAGATGGCTGAACGTATATATAACTATTCATCTAAACTGTGGTTTATGTATTCAACACCTATCTTAACTAACGGTGGTACATCACGAGGTATGCCTATTTCATGCTTCCTTAATTATGTACCTGACAGCAGAGAAGGTTTGACTGGACACTACACAGAGAACGCTTGGCTAGCCTCAGTCGGTGGCGGAGTAGGTGGTTACTGGGGTCATGTCCGTTCTGATGGTACTGGTACTAGCAATGGTTCTCAGTCGTCAGGGTCAATACCTTTTTTACATGTAGTAGACTCAGAGATGTTAGCCTTCTCACAAGGAAAGACTAGAAGGGGCAGCTATGCCGCTTACATGGACGTAAGCCATCCTGAGATTATAGAGTTTCTAGATATGCGTAAGCCTAGTGGTGGTGATGTACACAGGAAGTGTCTGAACCTACATCATGGTGTTAACATATCTAATGACTTTATGACATTGATTGATAACTGTATTAAAGAGCCAACCTTTGATGACAGCTGGAATCTAATTGACCCACACACTAATGAGATAGTAAGGACTGTATCTGCTAGAGAATTATGGCAACGTATATTAGAGAACAGAGTGGCTACAGGTGAGCCATACATTATGTTCAATGACACAGTTAATGAAGGATTGCCACAAGCACAAAAAGATTTAGGACTTAAGGTCAATCATTCTAACTTGTGCACTGAGATAACATTACCAACAGATGAACAACGTACAGCTGTGTGTTGTCTGTCTTCAGTCAACTTAGAAAAGTATGATGAGTGGAAGAATGACCCAATGTTTATACCTGATTTAATTCACTTCCTTGATAATGTCTTACAACACTTTATTGATAATGCCCCTGATACTTTATACAAAGCTAAGTACTCAGCTATTAATGAAAGAAGCTTAGGATTAGGAGCAATGGGTTTTCATTCATACTTACAATCTAAAGGTATACCATTTGAATCAGCTTTAGCTAAATCTAAAAACTTACAGATGTTTAAACATATTAAAGAACAGGCAGTCAAAGAATCTAAACGATTAGCTATTAAGAAAGGTGAAGCACCTGACATGGAAGGCACAGGTATGCGTAATGCTCACCTACTTGCTATTGCACCTAACGCTTCTAGCTCAATTATATGTGGCACTACATCACCCGCCATTGAACCATACAGGGCTAACGCTTATGTACAGAAAACAATGTCAGGTTCTTTCTTGGTTAAGAATAAACACTTAGAGAAATTATTAGAAAACAAAGGTATGAATGATGAGAAAACATGGAAGAAGATACTAGCCAACAGAGGTTCAGTATTAGAACTCAAAGGTCTTACTGATTATGAGAAGGACACATTCAAGACAGCCATAGAGATTAACCAACAGTGGGTAATAGAACACGCAGCAGACAGACAAGAGTTTATTTGTCAGGGACAATCTGTTAATGTATTCGTTCCAGCTGATGTTCACATACGTGAACTGCACGACATACACATGTTGGCTTGGAAAAGAAAACTCAAGACACTTTATTACTGTCGCTCAGAAGCAATGAAGAGAGCAGAACTGGTGTCACAAAAGATAGAACGAACAATCATTCCTGATGGGGAATGTATAGCTTGCGAGGGATAATGAACTTATTTAAAGAACGTACACACTATAAACCATTTTCATATGACTGGGCATTTGCATCTTATGATATGCAACAGAAAATGCACTGGCTACCGTCAGAGGTTTCATTACATGAAGATGTAAGAGACTGGAATGAAAGACTTACAGATTCAGAAAAGAACTTAATTAATCAAATACTAAAATTCTTCACACAGGGAGATGTAGACATAGCTAAGGCTTACTTAGATAAATACTTACCTAAGTTTAAAGTACCTGAAGTACGTATGATGTTGACTTCTTTTGCAGCAAGTGAAGCTAATCATGCACATAGTTATTCTATGTTAAATGACACATTAGGTTTACCTGAGTCAGAGTTTAAAGCATTTCAAGAATACAAAGAGATGGCTGATAAACATAAGTATCTATTTAAAGATAAAGGAAAAGGAGTAGAAGGACTAGCTAGAGACATAGCTTGTTTTTCAGCGTTTGGTGAGGGACTACAACTGTTCGCTTCTTTTGTTATGTTACTTAACTTTCAACGCTTTGGTCGTATGAAAGGGATGTGTCAGATAGTAACGTGGTCAATACGTGATGAGTCACACCATGTAGAGAGTATGATTAAACTGTTTAAAGAAATGATTAAAGAGAATCCAAGTGTGTGGAATGATGATTTCAAAGCTACCATCTATCAAACCTGTAGAGATATGGTTGAGCTAGAGGATAAGTTTATTGACCTAGCATTTGAGCAAGGGGGTATTCGTGGGCTAGAACCTAAGGAAGTTAAGCAATACATAAGGTACATTGCTGACCGTAGGCTGTTACAACTATCATTGAAACCTAACTACAAAGTAAAAGATAACCCATTAGAGTGGTTAGACTGGGTGCTTAATGGTGTTGAACATGCTAACTTCTTTGAAAATAGAGCAACTGAATACAACAAAGGAACAATAACTGGTACACTGTGGGATTAAAGTACCCGTTTTAGAAGGATAAAATATGTTTATAAAAGATATAGTAGGCAAGGATGAAGAAGAAACTACCTTACCTAAAACAGTACCACAGTTTATTAAGCTGTTAAATACTTTATTTCCTGAGCAATCACCTGATATCTCAGATGAAATGAAGGACATATACTTCAAGGCTGGACAACGTGATGTTGTTCGTTTTATTAATCAACTAAAGGAAAGAGATAAGTAACATGTGTAGTGGAAGAAGAGGAAGTGCCTTACAAGCAAACTGGGAGAAAAAAAATCCTAATGAGCCTTTTCCTATATCTGAGGTTAAAGACTCAAAGACATCACAGGCTTCTCTTAAAGATGATAAAGCACCATCAAAAACTGTTTCTAAAAAACAAACTAAGAAAACAACAAAAAACAAAACATCTAAGTCAGCTGTTGGGTCTAATCCATTAAACAAATCAAGCACTGGTCTAGAGATAAGGAAAGTTTAATATGTGTAATTCACGACCTGATACCCAAAAGTTACTATTCCCCCCGATTTACAAAAAATTACAATCTAGCCCTAATGCTATAAAAACACCAGCGTCGAAAGAAGACATTAAGAGACACAATAAAGGTAAAACTAAAGGAACAAGTAAACTATCTAATCCAGCTGTTGGTACAAGTACTTTAAACAAGTCAAACGCTGGCTTACAGATTCCAACTAAATAACAATAAGGAGATAATATGTGCACAGGTAGTCCAAGAGTTTCAACGCCACCAGCACCTACTCCAGCTCCACCTATCGCTTCACCATCAGGAGAGGAGATAGCACCAACACTTAAGGTAGCTGAAGAGAAGTTAACTGAAGAAGAAAGAAAAAAGAAAGCCAAACGTAAAGGCACAAAAGCTTTACAAACAACAGGCTTATCTATTCCTACTTCAGGGTCAGGATTAAACATTAGTTAATTATGCAAGAGATGATGAAAGAGACAGCGAAACAACGCTATGAAAAGCTACAAGCAGATAGACAACATTATTTAGACAGAGCCCGTGAGTGCTCAGAACTTACAATACCAACCCTTATTCCTGACGAAGGCTTCGAGTCAAGCTCAGAACTATATACCCCATTTCAATCAGTGGGAGCACGAGGTGTTAACAACCTAGCTTCCAAACTTCTATTATTATTATTACCACCCAACTCACCTTTCTTTAGATTATCTTTATCAGGTAAAACTAAAGAGGAACTAGAGCAGAACCCTGAATTACAATCTGAAATTGAGAAGTCTCTAGCCAAAATTGAGCGTGAGATACACAAGAAAATAGAGAACCTAGCACTTAGAGTATCTGTATTTGAAGCACTAAAACATCTCATTGTAAGTGGTAATGTACTAACATATCTACCTAAGAAAGGCAACATGCGTGTGTATGGTATAACACAATTTGTGTGCAGACGTGATGAAGATGGTAATTTATTAGAAGTAATTATTAAAGAAAGCATTAGTCCAGTAGCACTAGATGAAGAGACATTACAAGTTATAGGTAAATATCCTGATTACAAAGAAGATGAGGACTGTGAGATATACACTCATATATACAGATTACCTGACGGCAAGTACTATGTATGCCAAGAAATTATGGGACACAAGATACCTTCATCTGTAGGTACATACCCATCAGACAACATGCCTTACCAAGCATTACGTATGGTTAGAGTAGATGGTGAAGACTACGGTCGTGGTTATGTAGAGGAATTTCTAGGAGACCTAAGGTCACTAGAGGGACTATCACAATCACTAGTAGAATCATCAGCAGCTGCAAGTAAAGTAGTATTTATGGTACGCCCTAATGCTGTGACCCGTAAACGAGATTTGGCTAACACTAGAAACGGAGACATAATTACAGGACAAAGAGACGACGTAACATGCCTACAAACTGAGAAGCAATATGATTTAGGTATTGTAGAACGTAGCATAGGACGTTTAGAAGAACGTATGTCATACGCTTTCTTATTACACACAGCAATACAAAGAGATGCTGAACGTGTAACAGCACAAGAGATTAGATACATGGCTGAACAGTTAGAGACTAGTATGGGTGGTATATACTCATTATTATCTCAAGAGTTTCAGTTACCATTAGTACAAGTATTAATGAAACGTATGTCTCAATCTAATGAGATACCAAAACTTCCAAAAGATTCTGTAGCACCTACTATTATCACAGGCATAGAAGCTTTAGGACGTGGTAATGACCTACAGAAACTAAGAGAATTTGTTATGGAGATAGGACAACTAGCTCAGATTAGTCCTGAAGTAGTACAGGTATTAAATCCTAATGACCTGATTACTCGTGTTGCTACCAGCTTAGGTATTGATACTGAAGGATTAATTAAGAGTGAAGAGCAACTAGCTCAAGAGCAAGAAGCTGCTCAACAACAAATGCAACAGCAACAAATGATGGAAACTGTACAAAGTGCAGTCCCTAATGTTGCTAATAACATGACTAAACCACAATAAAGGAGAAGAAATAAATGGTAGAACAAGTAGTAGTACAATCAGATGAAACTACATCAGAAGCCCCAGTAGAAGAACAACAAGTAGAATCTTCTAGACCTGAGGGTTTACCTGAGAAGTTTGAATCTGTTGAAGCAATGGCTAAATCATACGCTGAATTAGAATCTAAATTAGGGCAACCTAAAGAAGAACCTAAGGAAGAAGCGAAGGCTGAAGAACAACCTAAGAGTGATTTAGAGATTAAAGCTGATGAAGCTGTTGAGTCTGCTGGACTTGACATGGATTCACTCAGTGCAGAGTATGCCGAGAGTGGACAACTAGCTGATGAGTCTTATGAAAGACTAGAGAAAGCTGGTATCAGTAGAGATATAGTAGACCAGTTTATTGCTGGACAAGAAGCTAGAGCATTACAACAAGGCACTGAAGTCAAAGGCTTAGTAGGTGGAGAAGAAGCTTACGTAGAAATGACTCAATGGGCTGGACAAAATTTAACTGAAGCTGAACAGACAGCTTATAACAACGCTGTTAACAGTGGTGATATGGAAACTATCAAGCTAGCTGTTACTGGTTTACAAGCTAGATATACAGCAGCTGAAGGAAGTGACCCTAAATTATTATCAGGTAAAGCTGGAGCTACTTCACAAGGTGGCTATGAATCATGGGCTCAAGTACAAGCTGATATGGGCGACCCAAGATATGCTAAAGACCCAGCGTTCCAAGCTGAAGTACAGGATAAATTAGCAAACAGTAACTTATAGGAGACATACAATGGCATATGGTAAACCAATGAAAAAAGGTAAGACTAAAAAAAGAGGTAAATGTTAATGGCTAAACGTGGACTATACGCAAATATAAATGCACGTAAGAAAGCTGGAACAAGTAGACCCAAGTCTAAATCTACTATCAGTAAGAAAGCTTATTCTAATATGAAAGCTGGTTTTCCTAAAAAGAAAACAGTGAGGAAGAAAAAGTAAATGCCAGCAAAGAAACACCAAAGCCCTAGTGGCGGATTAAATGCCGCTGGTAGACGTTATTACAAACGTAAGACTGGGGCTAATCTTAAACCACCTGTAACAGGGAAAGCTAAGAAAGGCTCTAAAGCAGCTGGAAGACGTAAAAGCTTCTGTGCAAGAATGAGTGGTGTTAAAGGTGCAATGAAAAAACCAAATGGAAAGCCAACACGTAAGGCTCTAGCTTTACGTAAATGGAAGTGCTAATAGCTGTGCTATCTCGTTAGATGGCAGCTGCCAACAAGTAGTAGTAACTTGACCTTCTGCGGAAGACAATCTTGGGGACGAAACTTAGAGGCGTTCAACAACAACTAAACTATAACCAAAGGAGATTTATTATGGCAAATGCTAGTCCAGTATCTGTCGGTAAAATCAACGCTGGTGGTTCAGAAGACGCTCTATTTCTTAAAGTATTTTCAGGCGAAGTTTTAACTTCATTTGAACGTGCTTCAGTAACTCAAGGAGCTGAAACTGTCCGTACAATCAGTAATGGTAAAAGTGCACAATTCCCTGTAATGGGCAGAATTGATGCTTCTTATCATACAGCTGGTACAGAAATCACTGGTAGTGACGTAAACCACAACGAGAAAATCATAACAATCAATGACTTATTGATATCTTCTGTCTTTCTTTCTAACATAGAAGAAGCAAAGAATCATTATGATGTTAGAGGTTCTTATTCATCCGAAATCGGTAGAGCATTAGCTTTCCAAAAAGATAAGCACATTCTACAAACAATCGGACAAGCGGCTCAGGCTTCTGCAAACGTATCTGATTCAGGTTACGCTTCAGGAACTGTCCTAACAAACACTTCAATCGCTAGTGCTACAGCTGCTACAGCTGCTAACGCTGTGATTGATGAACTTTTCAATGCTGCAAAACAACTTGACGCTAACTATGTGCCAAGAGAAGGACGTAAGTGCTTCATCAGACTTGAAGAGTATTACAAATTAGCAAACGCTACTAACGCTGTAAACGTTGACTTTAGTGGTCAAGGTTCTATTGCTGAAGGTAGAGTATTGAAGATTGCTGGTATTGAATTAGTACCAACACCACACTTTGTGGCTTCAGACTTCTCATCTTCAACAAACGTTGATGGCGGTTCTGCTACAGCTGGTGGTTCAAACCCACAACAAGTTAACTTAGCTAACTATGTTGCATTGGTTTGCCATCCTTCAGCTGCGGGTACTGTTAAGCTCATGGACTTAGCAACTGAAATGGAATATGACATAAGACGTCAAGGTACATTGATGGTAGCTAAATATGCTATGGGTCACGGAGTGCTCCGTCCTGAAGCGTCTGTAGGTATTAAAGAAGCTTAATCGTTTCTTATACTTAACCTTGAGGGGATGGCTTATGCTGTCCCCTCTTTACTGAGGAAATTATGGCAACACAAATAACACCAACTACCGAGTTACAAGCTATCAACACTATGCTCTCTGCTATTGGAGAAGCACCTGTTAACTCAATTAGCGGCGTAACAAACGTAGATGTATCTGTCGCTATAAATATCTTAGATGAAACTAGCCTTTCAATACAAAGTGAAGGCTGGAACTTTAACACAGAATACAATGTAACTTACTCAATAGATGATGATAGTAAGATTCCATTACCTTCCAACTGCGTCCAAGCTGACGCTCATGCAACACACAGATATCAAAACGTAGTAATACGTGATGGTAAGCTGTATGACCTAGATAATCACACTGACGTTTTTACAATCGTCCCACCATTAGATGTTGTATTAGTACAACAATTTGAACAACTACCTGAATACGCTAGACGCTATATTACAGTAAAAGCCGCTAGACGTTTTGCAGCTAGATTTATTGGTGACGCTGGTTTATCTGAACTAATGAGCATAGATGAACAGGAAGCTTATAATAACTTTAAGCAGTCTGATTCTAGAAGTGAAGATGTAAACATACTAGAAGGTGATGCTAATACATATTCTATAATTAACAGACCACCTAGAAGGACTTATTAATGGCAGTAGTTTCACAGTCAATACCTAACTTCCTGAATGGCGTAAGCCAACAAACACCTACCCAACGTGGTATTAATCAAGGTGAAGAACAGATTAATTGTCAGAACAATATAATCAAAGGCTTAGGTAAACGCCCACCATCAGAATATATAGCTACACTAGATAGTACAAATGTGTTCCCTAACACTACAAAGATATGGAACATACAAAGAGACGAGAACAATAAATACATTGTTGCATTTTACAATGGTGGTGTAAGAGTCTTTGACTTACAAGGCAATGAGAAGACCGTAAGCTACCCTGATGGCACGTCTTATCTTACAACTACCAATCCTAAGAATGACCTTAAGATGGTTAACATTGCAGATTTTACTTTTGTATCTAACAAATCTATAACCCCAGCACAAAGTGGGACAACTACAGCAGCTAAAGAAGAATACTTTTATGTAGTGTTTAAGGTAACTAACTTTGGTAGAGAGTATGCAATACACCTTACTCACCCTGATTTACCTTACGGTATCAATGCAATCATACAAATGCCTGACGGTAGTGATGCTAACCATGACACACAGTTTAGAGATACAGCAAAGCTAATAGATATTTTTAGATATGGTACAAGCAGCACTTATTGGGACTCTGCTTCTAGTATAGAATTTAAGTTAACTAGAGCAGATACTGATGCAACACTAACTACAACACAAGGCTTAAGCAGTTATTCAGCAGTCACAGCTGAGTTTACATTTACAGAACACCAGTCTGCACTACGTGGTTATGTAGTAGACCAAAACACTGACTACACAGTAGAGACACACGATGGTGCTGGTAACAGTGAGCTGTATGCTGTTAAAGATGAGATACAAGATTTTACCAAACTACCTTACTATGCAAAGTTAAATGATAAGATTAAAGTAACAGGTGACGCTGGTGATACTACATCAGATTATTATGTTAACTACGTAGGAAATGGTGTATGGGAAGAATGTATAGCACCTAACACAAGTATAGGTCTTAATGATGCTACTATGCCACACGCTCTTATTAACAACAATGATGGGACATTTACGTTTTCTAAACAAAGCTATACAGAAAGAGACGCTGGGGATGAAACAACAAACCCTGACCCTACATTTGTAGGACAGAAAATACAGAACCTTACATTCTATAAAAATAGACTAGGTATATTAGCTGGAGAGAACTTAGTATTATCAGGTAATGCTGATTACTTTAATTTCTTTGCAACTACAGTAACACAAGTATTAGATACAGATGTTATAGATGTTGCAGCCTCAGGCACAACTGTAAACGTTTTAAGAAATTCAATATCATTCAACGAGACCTTACTGTTATTCTCCGACACATCACAGTATAAACTCGCTTCAGCAGCTGAGACAATTACCCCGACCTCAGCTGTGTTGAATGAAGTATCAACATTCTCACATAATGCTGATGTAACACCTGTATCTTCAGGTAGATATGCTTACTTCTCACAAGTACGTAATGCAAACACAGCAGTAAGAGAATATTATTCAGACAATGATACATTAACTAATGACGGTTTAGATGTTACTGTTGCGGTACAAACTTTGATACCTGACAACGCTTATTCAATATTAAGTAACACAACAGAAGATTCTTTGATAGTGCTGTGTTCAGATACAGCTGACACTCAGACAGCACCATACACTACAGGAACAGCTGTATCACCTACCAATGCCAACACCATGTATATGTACAAATACTTCTTTGATAGAGGTGAGAAAGTACAAACAGCGTGGTCTAAATGGCAACTAGACAATGTTAAAATAATAGGTGGAATGATAGACCGTAGTTTTGTATACCTATTTGTAGCTGAAGGAACAGACACAAAGTTACTGCGTATTGACTTACAAGACTTAGCAGATTCAACCATAGGTCATAATGTATATGTAGACCTTAAAACAACAGCAACTGGTACTTATGATTCAGTTACTGACCTTACTACATTTACTAGCCCATATGGAGCTAAGACAGGATTAATAGCTGTAAACGCTTCTACAGGAGCTAACTACACAGCCACGAATACCACAGGTTCAACATATACAATACAAGGAGACCACACTAGTTTAATTATAGGCGTACCTTATGAATCTAAATATACACTGTCACCACAGTACGTAAGAGAAGCTTCAGGACAAGGGGCTATAGCTGTTACTTCAGGTAGATATCAGATACGTACTATATCATTTGACTATGAAGACAGTGGATTTTTCCAAGTAGAAGTAACACCTGAGAATAGAGATACATATACCACATTTATGAATGGTTATATTATTGGTTTATCAGGAGCAGTGGATAACCCAGCGATTTCGTCAGGTACTATTATTGTTCCTGTACAAAGTAGAAATACATTATTTACATTAGATATAAAGAGTAGCTCACACTTACCTATGTTTATTCCTAGTGCTGAAGTGGAAGGTTACTACCACAGACGTTCTAGGAGAATATAAATGGCATACGTAAGACCAGCAATCAGTGTAGACATTGCTTATCTTGCACCTAAAATGAGGCAAGCAGATAAGGATGAAATTTGGGCGTCAGATAGACTGACAACTGGAGAAGCACTTATGCAACCCTTTCAAGAAAAAGGACATAGAACATGGAGTGTCATAGGAACAGAAGAAGAATATGTTGTAGGCATGTTTGGTAGCGTGCCTTCGTTAGATAAAGATTATGGGGTTGCATGGTTATTAGCCAGTGATGAGTTATTTAATTACAAGAAAGAATTTATAAAACAATCACCTGAATGGGTGGCACAAATGGGAAAAGGTTATAAATATTTATATAACTATGTAGACGTTAGAAATGACAAGTCTATTAAGTGGCTTAAACATTTAGGATTTAAAATAATAAGACGAGAGGAACAATTTGGCAAAGGTAAAATGCCATTCTATTTAATGATGAAGGAGATAAAATAATATGTGTGGTTATGCAGAAGCTCAGTTAGCTTTAGCGATTGTAGGAGCTGTTGGACAACACCAACAAGCGTCAGCAGCAGCAAAAGCACAAGAACAGTCTAATAAGATTACACAAGAAAATTCTAATATTTCTTATTTAAATGATTTGCAATCCATAGAAGGAGAAAGAGTAGACGCAGCTAGAGAATTTAAACGTAAACTAATAACAAAGAAACATAAATTTAGAAAAAACATGGCACAAGCATTAAACATGAATTTAGGTAATCCAGAAAAAATTGTACAAGAACTAGCTGGACAAGCTGACACAGATTATATAGAACTTGCCAACGCTTTTAATTCTGATATACGTAAAGCTAATTATCAAGAGAAACAAGCTTATGGAACATATATGCAAACATTAAGTAAATATACAAAACCAGTACAACAACCATCTGTATTCGCTACTGGATTAAGTATTGCGGGAGCGGGACTTTCTTATGGAAGAGACCCTAATTCTTTGATTAATATAAAGCCTAAAGACGTAGACAAAGTAGGGCAAATACAAGGGAGTAGTGTAGGATAATGGCTGAATATAGAAGTAAAGTAAGTAATAAATATTTTGGTACAACATTTGCTGGAGTAGGAAAGGCAACAGCTGATAGTGAGCTTGGACAGATTGTAAAAGTTTTAAAAACAGAATTAACACCAGCTATGCAACAGTATGGGGCGTATCAAATACAAGAAGAACAAGACACAGCTTCCAAAAAAATGATGGAGTTATACAATAAAAATCCTGACACAGTGATGGATGAAATTAAATCAGGGAATCACCCTGAGTTAGAATCAATGTATACCAATGCTGTCACTAATTTACATTTAGGAAAATTTGCAGCTGCTAAATCTTATCAAGAGTTTTTAAAATCAAAAGCCACTGATTATAAAATGGATGAACAAGATTTAGATTCATTTATGTCGCAATTTGTTCCTGACATGGAAGATAAAAGTAAATACTATGTAGGTGGTTTTTCTTCAATTTGGAGCTTACATCAAGATAAACATTTAATAGATGATGCTAACAAAAGAGCAGCAGCTGCAGCTCAAAAAATACAAGCTGAATATACAACAGTGGCAGAGACTTGGGCTAAAGACACTGATATGAATTTTTATAAATATACTTTTCCTAAAACAAGTGGACTAAGTAACAAGCAAATTAATGAGACAACTAGAACTAGTTTAGAGGTAATGATAGATAAAGCTGAAACCCTTACAGCTGTTGATAATATATTTAACATTATTAAATCAGACAGAGGGGATGGTAAATCTATTTATACTTCAGGTATAGAAGATGATAGTCAACTCGTTGAAAAAGCTATAAATAAAAGAAACAGTATTTTAGCGGGTAAAGCAGCAGTAGCAAAAGCAGAAAAAAGTAAGAATGAAACTAGATATCAAAATGACTATTCAGCTTTATTGATAGGGGGTTCAAAAACTGTTCTATCAGATGAAGCAAAAGAATTATTGGGTATTACTGGTGATACTATAGATTTAACAAAGATTCCTGTTGAACAAATAAATCAATACAAAAAATTGTTAATAGAAAACATGAGTCAAAATAACTATGGTTACTTAATAGCTAAATTAAAAACATTAGAAAATGCTGATGACACCTTGCGTCAGGGCGGTCAAATAGACCATATTTTACAACAAGGGAGTGTAGGTAAATACAACAACATGACAGACTCTGAGTTGTTAAGTCTTGTAAATACACATGGTGGAAATAATAATGACTATACAAAATTGATTAAAAACAGAAATGACGCTATTGAAAGAGCAAATAAAGGTGTTCCTTTAGACCCATTACAAGACCAGTTTTGGAAAGACTATTTCAACGAACAAGAGGGTATTGAATCATCATCATCAAATCCTCTTATGAAAAAGTTTAAGAATGTTCAAAAACAAAAAACTGTTACAAGAAACTTTAGCAACTCAGATAGACAAGCTATTTATCAATGGATGGCACTTAATCCACAACCTAGCTCGTTCGACAGAACAGCATTAAATCAATGGAACGCTGATAGAGAAAAGTTTAAGAATGAATTAGGAAACCGAAGGCTGAAAAACTCAAACAATGATAATTATTTAAACGCTATAATAAGCACTAGTGGAAACGTAGGACACAGTGTATTTCCTATGAGTGAAGTCGAGTTACTTAATACAGCAATAGAGGAAGTTAAAACTGGGATGCCTGACTTAAATCCTGAGACTGTTATGAACATATCTAGGGGAACTTTAGATTTACCTAGTGAAGTTTTAATGCGTATTATGAGGGGAAGGGCACAAGATTCTAAGACAGATAGTGCTTGGTTTAAAGCTGCCATGACTTCTAAAGGCGACCTTGCCACAGCTTTAGGTCAAAATGTGTATGACATGTTTGAATTAACTAATAAAGATGTACAAGAGATTATGGATTTAAGAACAGAGTTTTCTGATACTGTAGAACAGTTTATAGCAAACCCTACACAGCTTTATCCATTTGATGATGTAGGAGAAGACAATAAATTATCTGTAGAAGCAGTCACTAAACGTGCTGGGGAAACATTAGGTTTCTTTGAGAAAACTTTTACTAACACTGAAGAACAAGCCAAAGACTTTCCTAAACTAAGAGAGTTTATGTATGACTTGTATTCTAAAGTAACTAATAAGAGTGATTTTCAACCAGCTATTCTTGAGCACATCTCAGACGAACAGTGGTTAAGGTTATCCACTTCAATAGGATTACGTTCTGAAGAATTAAAAGAACTTACGGAAACCATTTACCCACAGTTAAATTTAAAAGGAGACACACTTGAGTGATTTATATAAGTATTACTATGATGGTAAGAAACAGCAGACACAACCTGAGGAAACAACAGAGGAAACAACAGGTGGTATTTTAGATACATATCGTAATTATGTAGAAGGTGTAGAAGCTGGAAATGCTTGGGCTGAAAAAGAAATAGGAACACCTGAGTTTGCTGAAAAATACAGAGAATTTGCTAAACAAAGACCTGAAATAACTACACAGACTGATTGGGACAACTTAACCTATGAGGAATTAAGAAGAGATTTCTTCCACAACGGAACATGGAGAAATAACAACACAGCTTCTGTTATGCGAGAAATGTATGATTTAGGTGAGCTTGATGAGAAGCAATTAAAAGATTGGGAATATTTGGAAAGAGTGTTTCACGCTGCACCTGTTTATGGAAAGTATAGAACAGGGTGGGAAGCCACTATGGATATAGGTGGGGCAGTGGTGTCTGACCCTTTAAATATATTTGGTGGTGTAGGAATATGGGGAAAACCTCTTACTAAAACAACACAAAAACTAGCTAAACAAGGTTATGCAGCTGTTAATAAAACTTTCTTAATGAACGAAGTTAAAAAACAAGCAGCTAAAGATGGTGCTGTTTCAGCAGCTAAATGGAACTTTTATGGTGGTGCTATCTTTGATGTAGCAAAACAAACCAATATGAAGATAGCAAATGAAGACTATGATTATGACTGGTCAAGAACAGCTATTACTTCTACATTTTCAGGATTAGCTGGGTTGCCTATTGGATATGGTTTAAATCGTGCTTTAAATTCTAGAGTTAATCCTAATACTTATTTTAAAAAAGGAACTGATTGGGTTTCTATAGACTCTGTAGGTTGGCATAATGGTAAACCTGTCTTTGCTATGGATAAACAAAAGGGATATACAGCTACTAAAGAAGGGGTAAACGTAGACATACCTATAGATAAAGGCACAGTAGTTACTACAGCTGATGGAACTATGGGAGAAGTAATACAGACTAAAACTGTTACGACAAAAGAACAGGTTAAAAAAGAAGTAACCATTGAATACACGGATAAAAAAGGTAAAAAGAAAACTAAAGTAGTAGATGAAAATAAGTTATTTGTACAAGACGTAGAAGTTTTACCTCGTGATTTAGCGGGTGCAACTCCTAAATATAATTTTAGAGATGAACCTGTAGAACTAGAATTTGAAGATGACATAGTTAAAGCTTTATACATAGTTGGTGGTCGAGGAAAAAGTGCTAGACATGACGATTACTTATCTTTTTTAGAATCTAACGGTGTTAAAAACATAAAAGCACAAGCACAAGCTTTAAGAGATTATATAAAAGGCGAAGCTAAAGCTGGTTTTAGAGATGTAAAAATAGCTGCACACCGTGTAGAAAGAGACATACCAATCCCTAAAAATGTAGAAAGGATAGATGCAGATGGCTTACTTATATCTAATAAATTAGAAGGTGAGGCAAAAGCTATAAATAAACAAGCAGATGATGTTTCATGGAATCGTGATGTTTTTATTAACAAAAATAAGTTTGACAAGATAACAGGAGAAAACTACGAGAAGATAGTTAAGTACTTAAAAGAAAACTACAACGAAATTAAAGGTACTAACAAATATTTACTAGACTTTAGAACACGTACTAGAAAGCTAAATGAAATGCTAGATGAAGTAGAAACTAAAGTACAAATGAAGTTAGACCAAAAATCTAGGGATGATTTATTAGAAGACTTAACTAACTGGGCTAAGACAGGACAAGACGGCGGCGTTAATCTTATATCAGCTAGATATCAAATGGCGGGTGACCTTAAAACATTAAGTGAAAAACTAGCTTTATACAAAAAGGCTAGCACTAAGTTTGGTAAAGAAGAAGCTGATAAGCAAGTCGACAAGGCGTTTATGGATGTTTTAGAATCTATGAGTATACATGATAAGATACAAACCCAGCTATCAGATAATCTACAGGCAGCCAAAATAAAAACAGATGTCACCCCAGCTGCTCGTATTAAACAAGATTACATTAATAAAAGTGTAAAGAAATTATTAGAAGATAAAAGGCTTAAACAACTAGACCCTAAGGCTGTTTCTGAAATTAAAGAAAACATTGTAAAGAATTTAGATAACCAAGATAAGATGGTGTCAGCTTTAAGAAAGTATGAGCAACTAGATGGTGACGCACAGCTCACTGGCTTTGGTGCGTGGTTTAACGAATGGACTACGGCTAACCTTCTATGGGATACCACTACTCACATGATTAACATAGCTAGTGGTATTATAAAATGGCACTGGAGTTTGGCTAACCAATACATGACAGTAGCTAGAGTAGGTGTTAAAGGACAAGTAGTTAAGTTTACTTCCTTCTCACCTGAGAAAAAAGCACAAGCACAAAGACAAATAAAGATGGCTGAAGAAATACTGGCTATGAGCAATGACCAATTTATTTCAGAATGGAGTACATTTAGAACAGCGTTAAGACACGCTATGTTAGCCATCCGTAAAAATACTGCCGTAGGTGATATTTACCATTCTAAATACCATGAAGGACGTGTTGAGAAAGTACATGAAATGTACATGGCAAGACTAGAAAAAAGCACCATAGCTAAAAGAGCAGCAGCTAAACTGTTGTCCCCTCTTTCATCTGCTGTTTATAACTCTTTTAAATTACTAGCAGCTGGTGATACTTTACTTAAACAAACGTATTTTAGAGCGTCTACCTACGCTATGATTAACCACCGTATGAGAACAGAATTTCCTGATTTATGGGCTAAACATGTAGGAGACAAGGGATTGGTTTCAAAAGCGGCATCAAAAAGAAAAATAAGAAAGAACATAAGCTTACAAGGACACATAGATTCTTTAGAACAGGCAATAGCTTTTGAAGAAGCATCTAAAGGTAACAGAAGATTTACTCCAAGTGTTGCATGGCGTAAAGAAGGAATACAAAGAATTAACATGTTCATGACTAAAAAAGATAGGATTGAATATTATAAATCTGAAATTGAAAGATTAGAAGTACAAAAGAAAGCTACTAAAGATGAATTTACAGAAACCTATCAAAAACTATGGAATGAGTATCAAGATGAGTTTGGTAATTTTGTATCTACTGACACATTTTCTAATTCAAAATTAGAATCAATGGATGACTTATCTAGAAGTTTAATATTTGACCCTACCCAAAGAGCCCGTAGAGATACTTTTACAGATGATTTAATTAATCCACTAGCCCCAACAGCTAAAGACCCAATATTTGGTAATACAGGTGGAGTATCACAGTATATATTAGATTGGGCTTACAGAAATCCATTGTTGAAAACATCACTTGGAATTAACTTTATTAAAACACCTGTACAGTTAAATAGATTTATGTGGCATCATACGCCCATTCTAAACAAACTTCATTTCCAATACAAAGAGATGTTAAATTCAGATGACCCATATGTACGCCATCATGCTGAAAGCACACAAGCTTTAGGAATAGCTTTAATAGGCTGGTCAGCGACTATGTATTCTTCAGGTAGATTAATAGGACATCACAGTGACACTGATAAATCAGATTCTATAGTATTAGAAGATGGAAGTACTGTGAAATTTGATAGGTTGTATCCACTTACTGGACTGCTAAAATTCACAGCTAGAGTAGGAGATGTTACTAAAGATTTAGGGCATATATGGAATGACCCATTACATACAGAGGCTAATGAAAAATTTTGGGACACTGTTTCACACGTTAATGGGGGACTTCTATCAGTTTTAAACGTGACACTAAACTCCCAATTAGTTACTAACCAAGCTTTTGACGTGTTAGAAGGATTGTTAGGACAATTTGGAAATGAACGAGAGCGAAAAGATGCAGCAAGAACAGTCAAAAAATTCTTTGGTTCTACTGCTGCTAAAACAATGCCAGCTGCTACAGGATTTAGAAGAGCAACAAGAGAACTGGCAGATGCTGATTTTGAGATAAACACAGAAATAGAAAGATGGTATGAATCAACGCCAATGGCTTTATATGAAGAAATCACAGGCACAGCTTTTCAACCTAAACGTGGTAGAACTTATAAAATAAAAAATAAAACTCAAGGTTTTGTACCTTTTTATGGTGCTACCGACTGGGACAATATATTTAAATTCTCAGCTGAAGATGTTAAAGATGTATTTAAAACACAAGAAGGATTAGAGTCATATCTAGAAGTGGCTTCTGATTTCCCTAGAATAGACACTACAGTCAGTACCTCAGGTATTACAGGTGATATTGAAATAGGGGATTTACTAGATTATAACGTATCTAGCTATATAGACCCTAATACAGGAAAAAATATTGTGCCTGATAGAACACAAACATTTGCTGATTTGCGTTTACAGTTAGCTGGAGAAATGAAAATAGATGGAAAAACAATCGAAGACACTTTATCTGATATGTTTGATGACCCTATGAGTCCATATCACAGGTTCTATCCTAAGAAACAAATAGGTGGTAAACGCCCTGACGAAGCAGTTGTTAAAGAAATACATTCTATTTATGAATCTTTAGCTAAAGATTGGGTTATTCAAAATGCTTACGCTAAAGTTAAGAACAAAGAAATTACACCATTTTATGAGGAAATGTTAAAAGTAAATGAAATATTAACAAAAGCTTTAAAAGACAACGAGAAAGATTACGAAGCAAGATTGAAGACAATATTGAAAAAGTAAAGTTCCCGTCTTAGAAGAATCAATTTAGAGGAAACACATGGCAAACAGTTTTGTAAGGTACACAGGTGACGGTAGCACAACCACTTACTCAGTACCATTTAGCTATAGGGCACAAGAAGATGTCACTATTACTATAGATGGTGTAGCAACTACAGCATTTACATTTAATGGTGCTGGTACACAGGTTACATTTACCTCAGCTCCAGCTTCTTCTACAGCTATAGAAATCCGTAGAACCACAAGTCAGGGCACAAAGCTCGTAGATTATGCGTCAGGTTCAGTACTAACAGAATCAGATTTAGACACGGATAGTGACCAAGCGTTCTTTATGTCTCAAGAGGCTATTGATGACGCTGGTGACGTAATTAAGTTATCTAACGTTAACTTCCAATGGGACGCACAAAATAAACGTTTAACTAACGTTGCTGACCCAACATCAGCTCAAGACGCAGCTACTAAAAACTGGTCAGAAACAGCTATGTCTTCTCAGTTAGCTCAGGCTACAACACAGGCAACTAATGCAGCAACCAGTGCGACCAACGCTTCTACTAGTGAAACCAATGCGGCATCTTCGGCTACAGCAGCGGCAGCTAGTGCGACCGCAGCAGCAGCTAGTGAAACAGCGGCTGAAACTGCTGAGACTAATGCTGAAACAGCTGAGACTAATGCAGAAACTGCTGAAACAAATGCAGCAGCCAGTGCGTCAGCAGCTTCAACTTCAGCTTCTAATGCTGCAACATCCGAATCAAATGCTTCAACATCAGCTACAAACGCAGCTTCGTCTGCATCTACAGCTTCTACATCTGCTAGTAATGCTAGTACATCCGAAACAAACGCAGCTACATCTGCTACTAATGCTAATACCAGTGAAACCAATGCGGCTTCATCTGCTACAGCGGCAGCTTCATCTGCTACAGCGGCGGCTTCTTCTGCTAGTACGGCGTCCACAAGTGAAACCAATGCGGCGTCTAGTGCGTCTGCGGCTTCAACTTCGGCGACCAATGCTGGGACATCAGAGACTAACGCAGCGACTTCGGCTACAACAGCAACAACTCAAGCTAGTAATGCAGCTACATCTGCGACCGCAGCTCAGGCAGCTCAAACAGCGGCTGAGTTAGCAGCAGATAATTTTGATGACATATATTTAGGAGCTAAGGCTTCTGACCCGACAGTAGACAATGACGGTGACGCATTAAATGCTGGTGACTTGTATTTCAATACAACAGTAGACAAACTAAAAGTTTATGATGGCTCTGCTTGGCTAGTAGCGACAGCTAGTGGTACAGAAATATCTAGCGTGTTACAAGATACTACACCTCAATTAGGCGGTGATTTAGATTTAAATTCAAATGATATTACAGGTACAGGTAATGTTAATATTACAGGTACTATTCAATCTTCAGGAAATATTACAGGAACACTAGCTACTGTATCTCAGCCTAATATTACTTCTGTTGGCACACTTTCATCACTTACTATAAGTGGTGATTTAACTGTAGATACAACTACTTTAAAAATAGATTCAACAAACAACAGAGTAGGTATAGGACAAGCTACTCCCACTAAACAGTTTGAAATAAACAATAGTGGAGATACTGAATTGTTAATTAAATCAGGAACTTCATCTGTTGGTAAAATTTTTTTCGGAGATG
>Ga0208793_1000137_pt1 | contig 48870 bp, 66 predicted proteins | sample 17_taG_FD_184092 | JGI IMG/M metagenome (GOLD analysis project Ga0208793, IMG submission 184092) | Marine viral communities from the Subarctic Pacific Ocean - 17_ETSP_OMZ_AT15314 metaG (SPAdes) (version 2) | ecosystem: Environmental > Aquatic > Marine > Oceanic | place: Pacific Ocean | collected... | reverse complement strand
CTGATGTACCATTAACCGCAGAACCTGCTGACTGCCAACCACCAGAACTACTACGAACAAACATAATATTACTTGTAGTATTAAAGTACAATGCACCTGCAATAATAGCATTACCATCATTGTCTACTGTAGGAGCAGATGATTTAGCGCCAAGGTATCTATCATCAAATGAGTCATAAGATGCCGCAGCACTAGTAGCACTTGTAGCCGCAGATGTTGCAGAGTTATTTGCCGCAGTAGCTGAAGTAGCCGCATTAGTTGCACTTGTAGCGGCATTCGTAGCTGAAGTAGCGGCGGCAGTAGCTGAACCTAAGATACCGTCTACATAAGTTTTATTAGTAACATCAGTACCAGCAGTAGGTGTAGCAAGACCAGTGATCTTATTGTTACCCATAGCTAATGCACCAGACATGGTATCGCCTGTCTTAGCTACACGAGTATCTCTCTGTGTGTCTGTATATACTTTTGTAGATACATCTTGTGCTGATGTAGGATTGCCTACTCCAGTAATTTTGTTGGTACTCATTGCGATAGCACCTGTCATAGTGCCACCAGCTTTAGGTAGTTTAGTCGCAATAGAGTTTGTTACTGTAGTGCTGAATGCATCATCATCATTGAGAGCATCAGCTAATTCACCTAGTGTATCTAGCCCTGCACCTGCATCACCAATAAGTCCTGATATTTCATCATCTACATATTTCTTAGTTGCGGCATCTAAGTCTGCACTTGGTGCTGTTAGATTAGTAATAGTAGCAGATGTACCAGCATTCATATTAAGATTGCCGTTGACTACTAAATTAGTGAATGTAGATGTGCCAGAACCTGCGGTTACATTACCTGTTAGGTTTCCTGTTACGTTGCCATTTACTGCACCAGTATGAACACCAGCGGTATTACCCGTTACGTTTCCTGTCAGCGATCCAGTGATACCGCCAGAAGCAGTCAGTGTAGTAAATGCCCCAGTAGATGCTGATGATGCACCTATCGTAGAACCGTCTATAGAGCCACCGTTAATGTCCGCAGTAGCTAGGGTAGCTTGACCTGTTGTAGACAGCGTTGTGAAGCTACCTGCGGCTTTTGTAGAAGCACCTATAACCGTACCATCTATGTTACCGCCGTTAATATCTACAGTGGCAAGAGTTGATGTACCAGAAGCTCCTAATGTAGTGAATGCACCTGTGCTTGGTACTGATGCACCTACAGTAGCTCCATCTAATGTACCACCATTTATGTCTGCTGTAGCGGCTACTAAAGATGTATTAGCATTCAGTGTAGTAAATGTACCTGCCGCTGGTGTAGCTGAACCAATAGTAGCATTATCAATTGCACCTGAGTTAAGGTCAACTGATGTAATAGTTGTAGTACCTACAAGTGTTGATGTACCTGTAACAGTTAAGTTATTGTTTAATGTAGCACTTGTAAATGTAGCAGTTGTAGGTGTACTTGCACCAATGATAGTGCCATCAATATTACCTGCATTAATATCTACAGTAGCTATTGTAGCAGTGCCTTGTAAGTGTAAGTTTTTGAACTTAGCTGAACTTGAACCTAAGTCAATGTCATTAGTTGTAACTGGAAGTATAACACCATCTTGGAAACGTACTTGTTCTACAGCCGCAGATGATACTTCTACGAATACACCAACTCTATTGTTTGATGTATCTATAACAACTTTGTTTAATGCATCAACATCACCGATAAGAGGAATATATCCACCTTCTCCTGTTGATCCATCATGCTTGTGTCCACTTGATATAGCAAATGCATCACGGAGTTTGTTATACTCAGCATTAATTGGGGCTGCTCGAACCGTAGCTGTTGGTACTATGTCTGCTGTAGACTGTCTTACATAACCTGCCAAAGTATTATCTCCTGTCGGCTGTCTCATACGTCAAGGCTATTGCCTGTATAGTATGACTTGCATTTGTATTGTTGGTAACATAACTTATAGACACAGAGTTACCCGATCCTTCTATGTTAGTTAATGTCTTAGGTGATGGATTACCATCATAAATACCACCTGCTCCATATATGGCTGTACCAAATACTGAAGCCGCACCCTCTGTAGTAAAATCATAGTTGGTAGGGTTTAATGTGTTTGAATCATCATAGTCATATGACACGCCAACAAATACTTCTGTGTCACCTTCTGATCTAAGGTATGTGTTTACCTTATGTACTATCTTACGTACTTCTGGGTCTTCCATATAAAAGTAAGGTGTTTGGAATAAACTAAATATTTCAAGTCCACCAAAGTTATTACCTTTTTCTTGGCGATGTACTTTACCTGCACCATCACCATGTATCACATGTTCAAACTGGCCTATATATCCACTAGCTACACAATTAGCTTCTATACCAATTAACTGACTATACTCAAAGATACTCTGTTTATTCTGACTCTTACGTATGCCACCTATTAAAGATAATGAAGCATCATTTTTAAAGAAGAACCTAAACTGTGATTTCTTTCTTAGTACTACAATAGAAATGTCCGTTATCTGTTCTGATAGATAGTAGTTATCAAATATAGACTGTATCTCTTTTGATACTGTAGCAAGCTCAACGTCACCAATTTTATCAGTACCAGATATGGGTCGTATACCATCAGGACCTAAGAATAATAAGTCACCACCAAACTCTACCACAGAATCGGGAGCAAGGCAACCCATATTAGATGTAACGTTTTCTAGTGTAAAGTTAGCAATGTTATTACCAACTAATCTTTTTATGTTATTAGCACCAAAGATATATAATTGATTACGGAACTTCTTGATAGCTGTTATAGTGTAACCTACATTGATAACACCAGCACCAGAACCAGAGTTGAAGTCCGTAGCATTTAATGGTGCACTAAAGTATAGGTTATATGGTTCAGAAGAATCACCACACAAGAATATATGAGATGAAAACTCTTCAGAGTACTTAGGGTTGTTTGGAGCATCCGCATGTGTAATCTGTGTGTAAGTAGTACCATTATAGGTTGCCGCAGGGTTAACACCATCCGTAAGTAGTATCACCTCACCTGACCAGTTAAAATTACTAAAACGTACTTTAGTAACATTAGTCATATTAGGATTACCAGCTTCGGGTATAGCTACCCAAGAATCACTGGAGTCTTGCCATCTATATAAATAGTCATGTCCAGTTGTAGGTTTTCTACATGCGAATATACCATCATGTAAATTACCATTTACTGTTACACCTAAAACAGGACCTGTGCCCGGTACAGTACCATAATCATTTGCATATCCACTAATACGACGATACCCACCAGACAAAGCAGGTTCGTAATTTATCATACGTACTGCACTACCTGATAGGTTTACTGCTTGTGTTAGGGGGTCTACATTAGTTATTAAACCACCAGCACAAACTGAAACATATGTACTTAGTTTATCAACCATCTAAAAGGTACTACCCGTCCTATATATTACAGTAGAACTTAAATAGTCTTTACTGTCTACTAACAATCTACGCATTGACTTAATACCAGTTCTAAACTTATCTTCATGTAATCTAGCAGATTGATCATTTGATCTAAAGTGCATTAGGTACATCATAGCACCATCAATTACTACATGTTTAAATCTGTCGGGAATAATGCAAACATCTGTACTCTCAGATAAATCAGCAGGGACTTTCCAGTATCTATATTCTATAACATAAGTATTATCGGGGATTGGTGTTACACCAAACTTATGCTCTTGTGTTTTATATACTGTGTCTGGTTTAGAGTGTCCACCTGCACCTGCTACATCATCAAGACTTCTTCGATCATTTATGTATGACTCATAAGAAATACTAGGTAGCTTAGTTGGGTATGCAGATTGTGCATTAGTTAAATAAAATGTATCCCAATCTGCTTTAGAGAAGTCAGAAGGGAAGCTGTAGGTTTTAGTGCCTACTTCTAGTGTGTGTTCATACGTGACTAGTGTGAAAGGCCATTCTTGAGCTTCCTGTAGTATTTCACGTATAGAAGAATTAACAGCATCTTTAGCTAAGGATTGAACATTCTTAGTTGTTCCAAAATTAGCTAGGTCAATCTGTACTTCATTAAGTCTACGAAGTAGTTCATTGACTAGGTTTATGTATGTTGCCATGTTAATTCCTATAAATACAAATATAAGTGGGCTAGTTTCCCAGCCCACCTACAATTAGTTTATTTATGCTAAGTTGTATTTAGCAGTGACCAAAGCTTCTGGACGCAGAATCTTGCGGCCATATAGATGCATGCCGCGCACGATGTCAGCAAATGAGTCTGGATCACGGTATGATTCAGTTTTGTTGATCTGCTCTGCAGTTGCAACAGCCGAATCGTGACCAGCACAGATAACACCGTAGTTGGCGTTCTGGTTAGCCGCACCTGTTGTAGATGCACCAGTACCTACTGATGGTAAGTTGTTTGAAACGTATACACGGAAACCGTGGAAGTTGTTCAACACTAGGCCATTCTTTAGGCCATCACCACCAAAGTCAGCATTTAATAGGCGTGAATCTTCATCACGTAAGACTTCCATCATCACCGGGTCAATTACGATCCAACGACCTTGTGTGTCTACGTTTTGAACGTCTAGTAAACGACTCATACGTGCCACCAACATAGCTGGTGAAACAGTAGCTGTTGGTAATGCAGTAGCTCCCGGCAGACGTGCTGCAACTGGAATCGAATGATCACCAGCAGAAGTTGTTGTAATGTTACCAAATGAACCTTTGATAAGCTTGTTCGCTGCAAGCAGTTCGTCTGAACCAGCTGCTGAGTTAGCTTTAGTACCATTTACTACATTGTTTACCGCACTAGCATTTGCATGTAACGCAGCCTGTTTGTAACCAGATAAGTAACCAAGAACATCTTGGTCATACTGATCAGCCAAACGATATGCTGCACGATCCGAAGCTAGGCTTTGGAAGTTTACATGTGAGTGTGCTTCTTCGATGTCATCAACTTTAAATGCAAAGTAGTTTGCTTTGTCGATTGTTAATGAAAAATCATTATCGGATAAATCCTGAGTTGAGATAGTAGTACCACGTAGATACGCAGTAACTGAAATCTCAGGCTCTTTTATGATTTTTACTGAGTCGCCCATTTGAGCGATTTCTCCGAAATAGTCGGAGTTAGTGATAGCTTCACAGATAGCAGATTTGCGAAATGCAAGTTGCACCTGTTTGCTGTAAATAACGGGCGAGAAGTTACCGTTAGGTAAGTTTGTATAGCCCGAAGCCTTTCCAAATGCCATTTTAATTCTCCTTTAGCATTAGATTACAGATGCAAACGACTATTCACTTATATAGAGGCTAAGTACTTGTAGGGTGCATTATTATGAAAGTTGGCCTACCTTCACTATAATGGGCCATAAGACATTAGGTTGTCAAGAAGTATTTTGTTGTTTGCGTGGGTTTAGTCGTAGTGTGAGTAACCTGTGTCTTAGGGGTCACACTACTACATTGTACATATAGTTATATCATAAATATATTATATGTCAATAGCTTTATCGAGCATTGCCCGACATATCGTAAATAAACTTACCAGTACGAATGGCTTCCATAATAGCGTCAGAAGCTTTTTCATACTGTTGTGCTGTCATCTTATTCACTTGTGATTCCTTAAATACATTCTTAGAATCTTCTGAATCAGGTGTAGCGTTACTACGACTGTTTACTGAACGTGCGGCATCTTTATTGTTGCTCGCAGGTTTCTTTGTTTGTATATTCATATCAGCTTTGTACAAATCAATTGCACGTGCGGCTGATCGTGAGTCACTAGCATTCTCATATAGAGCATCCTGTACCCACTTAGGTTGTTCATCTACCCAATTATGAAACGCATCATCATCTCTGATTTCACCAAAGTCAGGGTGTGCAGTCATTAATTCTACTTCAGCTTTCTTGCGTGCCGCATCAGCTTTCATTTCATCAATTTCTTTTACACGTTCTTCTAATCCAGCCGCTTGTTCTTTTGCTTTCTTAATTGCAATAGTTTCTACTATAGCCGCTACATCTGGGTATTGTTCTGCCCAAGCTTCAATGTCTCCATCAGACTTAGGTAACTTAATCTCTTGTTTAGTTGAGTCTTCAAGTTGACGTTGTAGTGTTTTAAACTTGTCGTCCCAATCTTTTTCTTTGTCTTGCATATGCCGTCTAAGATCACCGTAGCGTTTCTTAAAACTTTTTTCTTCAGCATTAATAGGTTCAGCTTCTACTACTTCTTCAGTAGCTTCTGTTGTTTCACCTTTTTGTTCAGCTATAAGTTGTTCGAGTTCTTCCTCTTCCATCTTACGCTTGTCTTCATTAGAGTACTTACGATTTGCAAATGCAACTTTAGTTTCTGGCTTTACTTCTTCTGCCATTATTTTATTATTCATATTTCAGTCTTTCATACTGGGGCCGCCGTAGCCTAGTGTTGGTAGGGGGATGGGTAGCCAGTTCAAATTTAGCAGAGATTAAATAGTTCGTGCTGCTAATCCACGTCTTACAGGTGCAGTAGGTTCTTCTTGTGGAGGAGTTAAATCCAACAGTTCACTACCCAATACACTTATAACCAATTGTCCTATAGGAGTTCTCATTAATTCAATTATTTGTTGTTGATCTTCTTCCGATAGTGCATCAAATCTACTTGACACATTAATTTTATATTCTTCAAAATCCATATTATTTATTCCTAAACATTTTGTATGCACCTACTAAGTAACAGATTGGTTCTAATATAGCTCTATAGAATCGTCCTAACTTATCACGTTTTTTATTTTGCATCTCTGCTCTAAGGTCTGCAGTACGATGTCTCGCAATATTCTCTAGTGTTTTACGTACATACTTATAATCTTTTTGGTATGCAAGTTCTACTAAAGGTAGGAATAATGTATGGTATCCTACTTCATGTTCTTTTGTCAAGTTACTATTTGAATATTTTAACCACACAGCCTGACGGTATGAACCAAAGCCATAAGACTCATTCATAGCAGTACATACTATTTTACTACTACCACCGCCACTGCTACTACTTCCACCGCCACTACTACCGCTACTACTGCTACTAGTAGTTGTTACTGGTGCAGGTGTAGCATCTTTCTTAGGGAATGTACGTGTTAATACGTTAGTTCCCGGTTGAGAAGTCCATACTGCACCTGCCATGTTAGGATCACCACCACTAGCATCTGTACCTATCTTAGCTTTTGCTGTTTTAGATAGCTGATTCTTTTTAGCTGGTGTAACAGTTTTTGCTTTATTGGTACTTGCAGTACTTGCTTCATTCTCATTAAATTTACCAGCAGGTTTATGTGAATCCATTTTTAAAACTAATCTTTCATATACTGTAGTTTTAACTACGGGTTCTTCATATTTATCCGTTTTAAATACAACTCTATTGTTTTCATCACGCAAGGCAAAACCATCTTTGTCTGCATACACACCGGGTTTATCGCCATCTGTAATAGCACCAACTGCGTAATCATCTACTGCAGTACCACCTGTTTTTGCATACCTTCTGTTTAAGTCAGCGGCTTGAGCTATGTTAGCATCTGGTAGATTCATCCACCCAGTAGCTTGATTAGAATCACCAGCTTTATACGTTTGCATAGGTGTAGATGTTTTAGAACCTAACCCACTTGGTCGGGCTACAGGTTTTGTAGTAATATCCATTGTAGAACTAGTTACTGTAGGTGTAACCCCAAAACCACCCTGTACTTTTTGTGTAGCATCTGGTGTGTATGTAGGAGAAGAGTCTGCCTGTCTTTGTGCAACTTCAAATGCACCTTCACCACGACCACTACCTATTGGTTTAGATGGTACTATACCAGAAACACTAGGCGGTGTGTATGAAGGAAATGCACTAGTAGTTTGTTTAGACACAGTTGAAGGTGTGACAGATGGTGATGCTAAATCAGGATCACCTGTAGGAATCAAATAGGAAGCTTCAATAGCCCTCTTACCCAGAGCAGTTGTAGTATCGTATACTGGCCTTCCTCCTATGGTGCTTTGTACTGAAGGTGCTACATATGGTTCTACTAGAGGGTCAGCACTGCTACCTCGTAACATTGCATCAGTCTGAGACAATCCTACATTTCTTTGGTTTGCTACAGACTCCATAAAGGGTAATGTACCAGAAGGTGTTGAATAATCTATAGCAGGTGTAGTAATTAAAGGATCCGCACGTTCTGCTAACGGCTCTAAGTATGATTGTATTTGTGGGTCAGCACTAGTTCCAGTTGGTGCAAAACTCATAGAAGAAGGTGGTGTATATGTAGAAGTATCTACAGGAGTTACTGGAGCTATATCCAAAGCATCAGGACGCATATTGATTGCACCAGAACTATATGATGTAGGCGCAACCTCTCTAACTTCTCCGGGCATTAGGTCATTAATAGGTTCATACTGTTTAGTTGAAGCCATAGAAGCTTCTAATTGTTCTAAGCCAGTTAACTCTGGTGTTACGGCTGTAGTAGTACCTGTTGGTAATTGTGCACCTACACCTGCTACAGATATCCTAGACGCACGTTTAGCTTGCTCCTCTGGTGACATATCTCTGTATGTTGTTTTAGGTGTACCAGTTAAAGCATCTACAGCACCTATTGGTGCAACTTCAGCCATTGCTTCTCTAGCTAAATCATAATCATCTGGAAGAACACCTCCAGTTGGTGCAAATGCAGCATTTGATAATGCCTGTCGCTGACCTTCTGTAATTTTATTTCTTACTCTATTTGTAAGACGTTCTGTCATTTGTTGATCTGTAGCAGTAGCAGGTATATCTTTAAGTACCGATTGTACTGCATCCTGTACAGAAACAGTAAGTTCAGTAGCACCCGATCTTGGATTTACTGTAAATAATGGAATATTAGGGTTGGCTTTTTCTTCTGTTATAATATTTGTTTTTTTAGCTTTTGCAATTTCTTCTGGTGTTTTACCTAACAATCCACCAACGAAATCTAATACGCCACCAAGTAATCCACCAGAACCTTTACTTAATAAACCAAGTATTTCTGTAAACTCACCTTTTAAATCATTTCCTATGATACCAGAAGCTATTCTTTTGTTAATCGTTTCTTGTATTTTTTTACTTTGATGTGACATAGCTAACATACCAAAGATACCTAAAGGCCCCATAAAAGCCATTGCCATTTTTGCTATAGTACCTTTAGTACCTGTTTGATCTTGAGCTAATTTTAAAAGGTCTTCATTGCTAATATTATCATAATCAATAGGTGTAGGTCGTACATCAACCTCTGTACGATCATCACTACCTCTTGAGCGTACTTCTTGTGTTGCATTATTAGTATCTGCTACTATATCGTCTACAGGGGTAGTACCAGTACCTATAGAACCTTCACCTGTATATAAAGTATATCCTTCTGGTATTGAGAACATAGCTTTACCATCTAAAAATGGTATTAGTATGTTTTGACCATTTGCATTTCTATACTCTTTATATTCAATAGATGCTTCACCCATAAACTTTTTAAAGTCTACATTAGTACGTGGTGGTTGTGTAATTTCTGGTGTAAGTCTACGCACTCCAGTTGTAGTTGCTGGAAGAACAGGATTATTTGCAACAGAGGCAACGGGGTCAGGTGTACGTATAACATTTGTAGTACCTGTAGTTAAACCACCAACAGCCATGTTAAGTTCACCATCATCTTCTGGTTCACCACCTGCAACAATAATTAAATCATCCATACCAAATGGTAAATCATCTGGCATTGTAGCTTCATCACTATTACCCATTTGTCCCATAGCTTCCATTCTTTTTAGACCCATCTTAGCCTCTTGACGTAAGTTCATAAGCTTCTCAAGCCCATGGTATCTTGTAACATCTTCAGACAGAATAAACTCACCTTCGCTCACGTTAGCATTAATATCATCACGAACACCTTCACGAGTTCCACCGATAGGAACTCTGTTACCAGACTCTTCGTCAATCATACCACCTTCATCTTTTAAGCCACCACGTGCGAATAGTTCCATTTGTTTTTCCATCATGGGATGTTTCCTTATTTGTGTTTTAATACTTCGTCACGTAATAATTTTATTCTACGTAATTGAAAGATCGCACCCTGTGCTCGGTATATGATCTTATCATTGTCAGCTTGTTCCATAGTTCTGTGCTGTTGATCTATCAAAGAATCAATGTAACTATTGAACTGTTCCCATTGCTGGTGGTTGCTGACCATCGCCTTGAGCTTGCTCAGGTGCTCCTTGTCCTTCTGCATTTCCGCTAAATCCTTGTTCTTGTGGTAGAGGTGCTTGTCCTGTACCTATGTTTCCGCCACCTGCGCCTGTAGGGTCTGCTGGGTTAGCACCTGCTGGTGCACCTTGTTGATCTGTTGGCTGTTGTGGTTGTTGGAAACCTTTCATGAGTTCAGCTTGAATAGCCGCCTCGTCCATATTGTTAGTAACCTTGTCTGGGTCTAACTCAAGAGACTTTGCAATCTCTCGTATAATATACTGAAATTTAGCAAAAGGTGCAAGGGCTGGACTAGAAGAAATTTGCATAAACTGCATTAATCTTTGGCTACGTACTTCATTAGCCATCAAGCTCTCTGTACCACGAGCCTTAACCTCTAAGTCACCTTTGATCTTAGGATCATAATCAAACTGCATATTAAATCTAAATAAGTTTTCACCTAATGGACGTAACAGATAATCATCAATATTCTTGATAACATTCTTAATGCCACCTTGTGCCGCACCCATGAGCATGCTAATACCAGAAGCAGTACGACCTACACCCGACACACCTGTTTGACCATGTGCGAAAGATGGAAATCCTGTGGACTCATCTGCAAGGACACGTGCCTTATCAAAGAGTTGCAAGTTCTCCTGAGCCACATTAGGAAACTTAGTTCCAAAAATGCTTTGCCCGGGTGCACCGCCTTGGCGACGAAAGACTTTACCGGGATACACGGACATATCCTGTCCCGGCACTAAGTTAGTTTCGTCTACCTCTATCAACAAGTTTCCTGATAGTACAGCATTATCTACAGCCATACGCATGAAACCATTCATTAGTGTTTGTGTATCATCCATATTCTCAGCTATACCTACACCAAAGAAGCTGTAAGGGTTAAGCTCATATGGAACAGCCATGTAAGGTATACGTGCAGGTTTGAACGGATTCATAACCATACGTAATAGTTTACCATTACAAATCCAAACATTAGCTTGTAACTCGTCTACATTAGATAATTCATCTGGTATATCTACACCTTGTTCTAATAACATCTCAACATCTACCATACCCCAATACTCTAGGACTTCGTAGCGTTCAATGCCATGCTCAGGTGCGTAATCTGATAAATCGTCTTCCCAAGATTCTTTACTGTAGTTCTCACCTAGAGCAACAGCTTCATCAATAACAGATGAACGGAAGTGTGGTCTACGTTTCAATGAACGTAACTGTGTTCTTGACATCTTGTGTCGTTCTATAACAAACTGTGCCTCATCCATATTAGTAGCATCTGGATCAGGGTAGAAGTTCCACACAGATACGTGTGATACTTGAGGTATTGTTTTTATTACTGGTGAATACTCACCTTCATCGTCCCAATTAGGATACTCTTTATCTACTGCAAATGGGCCTTTCATAACACCAGTACCAAACAGTGCCATCTCAAAAGCTGTACTACGTAAATGTTTACTAGCACTAGACTCTTCTAACTGATCATGTATCTTCTTCTGCATCATCTTAGCCGCTATCATAGCAGGGCTAAACGTAATAGATGTAGGAGTTTTACCTACACCTTCACGTACATTATCAATCTCACTTAGTTTATCTTTAAGTGGTCCTATACTATCTAGTAAGGTTTTAGCAGTAGAACCTGCAGGTAAATCTTTACCATCACCAGCAAAGCCATAAGGGTTTACAACTTCACCTAACTCTGACTCACGTAACTGCTCAGGTTCTTTAGGATCAAAGTGTACATCAGATACTACACCTTCTGGTAGTTCAGTAGGGTCAACTGTTAGTGGAAACTTCTGACCTGCAAATAATACATCTACTATCTGACCATAGGCGGCAAGTGTCTTAGTTTTAGTTACTTTTATAAATACCCTTGACTTCTCAGCTTCAGTAAACTGTACATCAGAGCTATATACACCACGATAGTTACGATAAGCTTGTAACCAACGCTGTTCATCTTGCTGTCTATATTCATCAGCACGATTATATTTGTCCATAATAAATGGTATTATCTTTGCTGTATCTGCATCGTCAACCGTTGAATCATCACTATCTGCTAGGATAATTGCATCATCTTCGATAAAGCCTTCGTTTTCTTCTGCCATTTATTTGTCCTTAATATCCAAACGTGGAGTCTGCTACATTCATACCACTTGAAGGTCGTCCATGTGGATCATAATCAAATATACTAAATCGTGGTCGTGACATGATACCATAGCGTAATGCATCATACAAGTGGTCTTCAGAGGTAGTATCTATATCTTCTGGGTTTCTTTTGTCTATTGGTAACGCAGGTAATTGAGCTACCATGTTAGTACATGTGTTAAAGAATACTAGTCTTGGTTCTTCAGTATACTCGTCTACTTGTAACCGCCTGTGTATCTCATTCTTACCTGCTACACGTGAACCTTTTGATCTATCTGATGGTCGCCATCTGCAACCTCTTTGAACCATTTGTTCTGCTAGGGATGGCCCTGTGTCACCACGCTTGTGCCATAATGAACTATCAAGTACCCCATACTTAATATTACCATCTCCAGCTTCTAAGTCAAGTACTTGATCAGCTAAATCTGCCGCTAATACTTTACTTACATATAACTCACGATATACTATAAGTTGTTCACTTGGAGATACTGCAAACCATACTACACCAGATTTACTACCATAACCATAATCACATGCTCTGAACTTGACCCAGTTACTTGGTATATCAAATGGTTCTACTACATGTATTGTTCTATCAAACTCAGTGAAGGCTGCACCTTCTTTAATATCCCAATCACCTTCTAGTAATTGTCTTCGTTGTTGCTCAGGTAGAGATAGAAGCATTGCTTCGTAATCACCTTGTGCGGCTAGGTATGGGTTATCAGATAATCTAGCAGGTATAAACTTACGTTTGAATAGTGCCTTACCAGCTTTCTTATGACCTGCAGGGTATCTTAATACTTCAGTTGTTTCAATGTCAGTAGCATCAAATGAGTTATTAGGAGCAGCTGGATCAATAAACATCTTCTTAACCCAATGATGGCCTCTACCACCGGGGTTGGTTGTAGCCCTCATATACACAGGTAAGTCACTTGCAGTAGAACGTAAACGTGATCGCATATAGTTCCATGCAAAGGGTGTAGGCCACTGTGTAAGTTCGTCAAAGCCTATCCAACTAAATGCTAAACCTTGGTATCTTAATACATCATCCTCTTTATCTAGGTATGACATCCACAGTCTTGCACCTGATGGTGCTGTCCATTGCATCTTACGTTCTGACCATTTGATACCCGGCCATATTTTAGGATACATTTCCTGAGACTTAAATATAAGTTCTCTTAGTTCTTCTGTCGTATGTCTTAGTAGCAATCCTGAGAAGGATGGGTGTCCCATAAAACGTAATGGATCAGCTAACATAGCATATGACTTACCACCACCAGCACTGCCACCATATAATACTTCACGTTCACCTGCGGCAAGGAAGTCAGTCTGTGGCCCAGCATTAGGTTTGAATATTACGTTATGCTGTTCTTCAACTTTAGCTAGATCATGATCAACTAAAACTTTAGGCGGCTCTGGTTTCTTTTGTTTCTTCTTTTTCTTTTGCACCGAGCCTTGTGCGTTCGATTTCTTCCGCTTTGGCAATTGCCTTTTTCGCATAGTCTGCCCATCGGCGAAGGCTTCCAGCTTTGTTTTTTCTTTGTCGCTCATTATCTAACCGTTTCTTTAAACCTACATGAGAAATAGTTCTACCAGTATTTCTAGTCAACCAGTTAGCAACTTCTCGATATGAATACTGTTTCAAGTATTTCTGTGCTTGCTCAAGCATATCAAGTTCTGCACTGATTGGCAAGAGTATTCCTTTATCTTTTGGGTCTAATTCATAACCAAATGGAATTGTTCTTGCTACACGTGGGATTGCTACCCATCTACTATTTTCTTTAAGGTCTGTCGGTTGTGGTAATTTCCATTTACCTAATGGTTTAGTCATCTTCTTCCTGTGCTTTTTTAGCTGGCATCAACATGACACCACCCTTAGCTTCTACTTGCATCTTCTCAGTTTTAACTAAACCAGTACGATCAAGTAGTTCTTTTGCTGCAGTCATTTTATCACGTATGCCTAACTCAGTAGGATCATACAATGCACCTACCATAGCCATTGCAGCTTTAGGTACATTACGTGCTAAATAGCTGTGAGTAACATCAATGATTTCTTCTTTAAGGCTATTTGTTATTTCAGTGTTAGAAGTATTAGCTGAATAACCTGCCATAATTTTAGCACTAGTAATATCTCCACCAGCTTCGTCCATAAGGACTGCTAAAAATTTCTTTTGTCTATCTGTTAACTCACGTGCCATAATATTATTATTCCACCATATGCAATGCTTGTTCAAGCGTTTCTTTGTTACGCCTAGACCATCCACGACCAAATGTTTTGTACGTATCTAATCCTTCATAAAACCCTTGTCTTACTGTATATACATAATCAATAATATACTTAGGGTCTTTCTCCATAACAAGTTGTAATGTCTTAGGACCAATAGCACCATCTGCTGTAGCACCTACTGCACGTTGTATAGCTTTAGCAGGTCTACCACTACCACTATTAACAGCCCAATCGAATGCACACCAATCTACCCCAGAAGGTAGTTGATCACCTTTGACTCTATCCCAATAGTTCTGTTTATATATTGGAGCTACATCATCAGGTGTTAAGTCACGCATCTCTTCTTCAGTAGACTCACGACCAATCCATTCATCGTAGACACGTTTAGTTACACCAAGATTAGTCATGCCACCGGGATCACTAGGATGATTTACATAACCACCCTCGTGTTCCAGTAGCATTTCTAAACATTCATTGAAGTTACTCTTCATTATTTTTTCTTTTTCTTTTTAGCCATGTAGCCACCTTTAGCGGCCATAACTGTCTTCTTCTTACCAGCAGCAGGTGTTTTCTTTTTAGCAGGTGCTTTTTTCATATTCTGTGTTAGAAGCTCTCTAATAGGTATACCTAATTTGTCAGCTTCTTTTTTCATAGCTTTTAACCATGCAGGTTCTGTAGTAGTTTTGCTCATAATATTATTTCTTTCCAAAAAATTTACTTACGCCACGCATACCAATGCTGGCACTCACGATTCCACCTAACGAGTACTGATACCAATCAGGCATAATTTCCAAGGCTTCAAACCCTGCATGTACTATATCATTTCCCCATTGCCCACAAAAGGCTAGGATTAATGGTATAGAAAATAGAAGAGTAATCCACTCATCTTTCCAGCTATTCTGCGTAGCTTTCATTGCTTCGATATCCCAGTCTATTTCACCTGTGGCTATCTTCATCTTTGTTTCAGCTTCTGCTTTCTTTACAGCAGTCTTGCCTTCGATCATTGTACCAGCTAAGTTAGCTACTTGACCTATTAAATTTAGTCCTAACATTATCCGTTATTCCCTTTAACTTCTTTCTTGCTCATGTTAGTGACTCCGAAGAATACACCAACAATACCAGCTACAGATAAGAAATATATAGATGCCATAGAGCCAATGATGTCAGCCGCTTGATCAGCACCTACTATACTACACAGTAATACTAGGAATGGATATGCAAGCATACCAACTAGACAGAACCATGCCATACGTCTTTGTGCATCTCTCTGAGCATCTTCATCATCTAGCCTACGTCTACGATCTTCTAATGCTAAAGCATCCCATTCACTCTTGTCAATAGAACCACTGTTGTCTACATCAACTTCTTCAAAGCTAGTCATTCTTAGACTTTCCTATATCTTTTAGAAGTTTTAGCAGCGCCTTTAGGCTGTTTAGAAAACTGTTTACCAGCTTTAGTATCTTTACGCTTTTTTGCAGTAGTAGCTGCGTACTGCGAACTAGACATCGCTTTAAGAGCTGCAGCAGGTAGATAACGTTCTCCTGTAGCTTTCGTACCTTGAGTCGAAGGTTTTCCACTTTTAGTCCCCCATTTTTGACGAGTCCATTTATTTAAACTCTTTTGTGATTTAGAAAGAGCCATTACTTCTTAGCAACCTTTTTGGCAGTAGCAGACAATTCTTTAAAGTGAAATAAAACTTTACTTGATGCAGTATGTTTTGCACCTGACATTAAAGTACCATTGGCATGTTTATGGGTTTTACCCTTATACTCTTTACCATTCTTAAAATAATGTTTCATTCCCGATGCCATTATTTATATCCCCCACCTGCAGCTTTGTAGGCTTTAGCGAGCATCTGTGCTTTACGTGCGGACCATTGATTGGCCTTGCCCCCCTTAGTTCCCCGTTTAATACGTTCAAACAAACGCTTCCGCATAGTAGGCTTAGTATAATTTCCTGCCTCATTTACCTTTGACTTTGCTTTCGATTTCGCCACGAGTAATACCTATATCTCTTAAATCTTTATCAGACATGTTATTAAGTAACCATAAGTCGGCACTTGCTTGTCTGCTTCTTTGTATATTATTAAATAATCTTTTAAACATTTTAACTATCTCCGTTATGTATATGTAAGGCTTGTTTACCTTACAGAGATAGTTATACCATAGTTAGTTATACCATACTATAGATAATAATGCAACCCCGTTATGCATTTCTAGCTGGGTCATAGTATTCTTCTACGGATACCATTACATCCATAGTGTTTGTAGTCTCGCCATATGCTAATAGTTTATCACCTGCGTGTAGGTTAAAGAACCCACCATTGACTAGGTTAGTTACAGAGTGACCTGACATAGTTAAACCATTTGCAATGTAATGATACTGATTATCATCTTTGTGATAGAACTGCATATATACTTTTTTAGTTGAGTTACTGTTATTGCTTATATGTAAGTATCTTACAATAGCACTGAAGTTACTCGGACACGTATATAATACTGTAGCGTTAGCATCCGCAGATGTAGAAGCTACAAGATACCCTTGAGTATGAAACTTAGTATTATTTAAACTAGCCATTACTTACCTGCGTCTTGACATCTACCTGTAGCAGAACAATTAGCAGGGCTAGTACAAGTCTTACATGTTTTAAACTTAGGTGTCTTCATTATATTATTCCTATTACCACTTAACTTTGTGTGACCAGTATTTAGCACTTAGCTTACTAGTCGGTTTACCTTGAGCATTGTGTCTAGCATAGTAACTCTTCTTACGAGCTTTATCTTTAGCTGATGTAGGATTCTTACCTGCACCACGTACACCCTGTTGTCCAAAGCGAATAAACTTATAGATATCTCCCTCTTTAGCCATCACACAGTGTGACTTCTTAGGGTGACTAGGTGTTCTCTTAGGTTTGTTTACACCCTTGAGTCCTTCCTCTTTCATTTTATTCTTTACCCGATCAGGTATTGCCATCTGTCCAACCTTCTTTTTTCATTGCCCACTCTACGTGTTCTAAAGTAAACTTACGACCATAGTGGGCTTCCACTGCAGTTCTTACGTAGAATACATCACTATGGGGAATATGTAAGTTCTTTAAATTACCATCAAGTAAATGATTGTAAAATTGTTTAAGAACATCATCTGTATATAGTTTTACTGATTTCTTTGCCATTGTCAATACTTAATTATACAAAGTCCTCGCCTAAGAAGGCGATTTCTATGTACGTACATACCTTATTGCTAATGTATATCACTGTACGTATACACTAATATGTTAATATAATTTAAGTATATATAACATAGTACATGTATACTGTACGTGTATCACTTATAGTGACCCTACCCGGATATACTATATACATAGTTTTACACACTCTGTACCCTATGTCAACCCCTAATCGTACAATGGTAACAAACTGTGATGATATTGTAATATATTGTAACATACTGTGATCCTACACGTATACATAACACCATATCTGTATAGTGGTTAACGCTCTCATATTTCTGATCTGTGTATTTCTACATATATACTAACGTACACCCCCCGTATGCCCCCTGCCCACCCTCTCTTGTAGGCATCTGCGTGCGCTCACAGGCACATATACACGCTAGGTATACACATTATGCATAGGCACATACACCATACACGAGGAATATTCCACAATAACAGTCACTTACAACAACATGGCAAGTGTTATACAATCAGTTGCCTTCACATATGATGCAAGCACAGGCATGCTACGAGCAAGTGACGTGTGTTGCACAGTTGATGCACATATACATACCCCCCTATACGTGTGGACACATCACGTGCATCACACGAGGCTTCAAACTGATTCGTTTACCCTCCAAAAAGTGATTCGTTTTTACCCAAACAAGTCCCACATTGGACTTAATTTGCTACATATACTACTACGTAGTAAAATAGGTGTTGACACCATCGGATTTATCTGATCTAACTGATTGCATCGAAACGGCGAACTTGCCACAAACAAAATAGGAAATTTATTATGACACATTCTGCAAACAACGCTAACACTGACACAAACAAAGCGGTCTTGAACACACCAGAGCTTATCGGTGCAGACCTAGCTCGTAGATACAAATTAATCAAAGCTAAGAAAACAAAGTTTGAAACAGGTGAGTTCAAAGAACACACAAAAGCAGATGGTTTTGACACTGTTTTAGGTCACTTGATGGTACTTCTTACCAGTGAAACTGACAGTGGTCGTATCAAGTCAACTAGACTTGCTGATTGTGGCATCAACATAGTTGATAAGAGAAGACGTAGCGAAGCTAAATGGTTCGTTGAAAACGAAGTTGAATGTCGTGAGTTTATTGCTAAAAGCAAAAAAGGCTTCACATCACTTACAGCATTGCAAAGTGCAATGTCAAAAGCCAACAAGCAAGCATCATCATCTACTGATGATAAAGCATCAACAAAAGACAAGCCAAAGGCTGATGCATCACCTAAAACTAGCGAAGCTAAACAACGTCCAGTTGAGCTTAGTAAAGATGAAATCTTTAAACAACTAATCAAGGTTTGTAATGACAGTGGTGTGGACATCATGGACATTGCAGAGATGCTTCTAAGAGAAGCTGATGCGATTGAGGCAGATGCACAGAGTGCAGTTGCTGAAGCAATCCGCCACAGTAAAGCTTCATAATATAAGTTTACTTATAGGTTACATCTGGCTCTCTCCCTAGCTAGGTGTAACTTTATAAGTTAACTAGTCCAATGTTGGACTTACAATCGTGAAAGGAAATGTCAAATGGCATACAGAACATCAAGGCAACGTAAGCGTCAAGAACAGCTACGTGAAGCATTCAAGCACACAATCATGGGTGCAATGATGGGTTTTATTTTGGGTAGTGCTTTATTTCTACCATTTTTATTGAAAGGTTAATACAATGATTAAAGTAATCAATGCTGATAAGGCTGTAACAATTGCGTTTGAAAAAAGAACTAAGTATCTTAAAGACGTATTAGAACTTGCTATAAGTGAAGGCAGAAATGCTTTGAGTGTTTCATCACACAAAACTAATTCTGTAGATGTGGCACAATTGCGTGAGTATGGCTACGATGTTTGGGTAAATCCAGACAATGGTGATGCAGTTATAAGTTGGGGTATTGTATAATGCTAAGTGACCATAAAGATGCTGATAACATGTTTAAAGTTATCAAGATTGAAGTGCGTGATGTGTATGGTAGGCAGAAGATATACCCCATATGTGAGAATGCCAAGCGGTTTGCTCACATTGCAGGTACTACTACGCTTACCTTTGCCACACTCAAATTGATTGAGGAGCTTGGGTACACGTGGGAAATACACGACAATGCAATGTCGTATTTGAAACAGATATTGAAATCTTAGTCCAATGTTGGACTTAATATTGTGAAAGGTTAATAAAATGAAGTATGTTTATAAGGTAGATACACCTGCAGATGGATTGGTTGGTATGTTTTCAAGTATGAAGAAAGCTGTTAAGCAAGCTATGTGGGAAGTCGAAGACTTAAAAACAGATGAAAGTAATGCTATGGAACTAGTTGACGCTAGTGTAGACCGCACGTGGGTCAGGTTTTATGGTAACAAGATTGATATGCAATTGCATGCAACAGTGTCGAGGTATTGTGTAGAATGAAATTTAAATTGCATACAAGCACACAGTACACCATGCAAAAGCCTAGTCGTGCGGATCGCATAGCTCGGCTGCGAGCACGTATTGAGCTACAGCGTAAGTGTGCTTCACCTGTTGTCGATGTAGTGTATGACAACAAAAATAATGTAGTAGAGTTTGTGAGTGACTCAGGTTGGAGAACCTACAGCAAATCATAACACTACTACTACGTAGTAAAATAGTGCTTGACAACAGGTTGATTATCTGATTTGTTGTTAAGCATCGGAACTAGTCCAACGTTGGACTTCACATAAAAAGGATTACATACAATGAAAAAGAATAACATGTTCAACACTCCTGATTCAGTTGATCAGATACCTGCAATGATAAGCAACATAGTAAAGTTTATTGAAGCACCTAAAGGTAAAGGTGATACAGTTGAAGCAATAGTTTCAATCATGATGATAAATAATTTCATCGCAGATAATTGTAATGATTGTGATGATTGTGATTTTATAAAAGAAGAAACAGATGGTATGGTTGACACATGCCCAGAATGTGCAGAGGAAACACAGTAATGTATAGTCGTGATGTAAAAGAAATCAAATCATTTGTCCGTTGGGGCGGTACAGATGCATTTGTAAACACTGGCTTGTTTGTATTGCTAACGATACAAGCAGGTTTATCCACAGTAAAAGGTAGCATGGAAAAAGTAAGCATAGATGGTATAAAAGCCAATTGTTTATGGGGCAAAAAAGATGAAGGTTACAAGTACCTTATCAAGCATGGTGACTACCTACGTAGTGAAATGTACAAGATTGCAGATGCAAAAGGTTACAACAGTGTTGAGGCTTGTGCTGATGTTGTTGAGTTATTTATGCAAGTACCTAACTTGGGTATGGTCAAGGCATCTTTCCTTGCACAATGTCTAGGTTTCAACGTAGCTTGTATTGATAGCCACAATGTCAAGCGACTAGGTATAAACCCCAACACTGTAAAGACACCACCAAAGGCTATGAAGCCAGAGACTGCACGTCGCAAGGTTGAAGAGTACATAGTGCTTACCCAACGTGCAGGTTCAAAGTATTGGTGGAATACATGGTGCGAATATGTTGCAGGTAACAAAGCTAATCGTAAGCTTACTACAGCCAATGTCGTATCTAAATTTCATGTAGAATGTATAACATATGGGAGGTAATGTATGAATGCAATATACTATGAAGAACTTTATTAAGTTCACTAAGTCCAATGTTGGACTAACTAAGAAGAAGAAGAAGCCTAAGCGTGATGATTGGAAGCGTGAGCGTTCAACAGCACGTAAGATTAAAACTAATATGCAAAGAGGCATAACAGATTATAAACCAAAACGTATAGCATAAGGAGCTAACATAAAATGACTACTATTTCAAAACCACTAGTAAAGAACACTAACCCAGAACTATATGTGAAGCACACAGCACACATGTCAAAAGCAGGTATTCATACCTACAACTATGCGTCTGTTGATGATTACATTCTACAAAACTGGAGAGTGTCTACTATAAAACAGATTGCATCTGACTTAAACGAATATCCTAATCGTATCGTATATAGGGTACAAGTACTACAATCTGTGGGTTTAATAGGTAGCAAGTACACTACTAAGCGTGCTACATTGAAGACACAACAAAAGATGCTTGTCACTTGGTTGGCAGATATCAAACAACAATTGGAGGCGTAATAACAATGTCAAATAAAACACAAGCACAGTGGAAAGCTGAACGTATGGCTAGGTATAAGGTAAATAAAAAGTTATTGGCTAGTATGTCTAAGGAACAGCGTGAAGCTATCAAAGAAGCTCAAGATGTTTTGAGTAACACATATTCTATGGCTACAGAAGCACATGATCTATACATGTCAGACATAGGTAAGATTGAGTCAGCTTGGTATTCACTAAAGTTTGCATTCAAAACTGAGGACGAGTAACGTATGCCTGTTATGGCATATGAAGTCACGTTAGCCATTGACAGTGAGAATACTATCGTTAAGTTAGATGATACGTATCCTTCTGTCAGTGACTGGCGTACAGCTTCGGAGTTTGCTATTCATATGATGATGCGTAGCAAACCTGATTCACAAGTTGAGTTTGTCGATTGTAGTGAGAGAGTACATGAGGTATACTCATCATGGGGATACATAAGTGAAACCCCACCATCAATTCAATAAGTCCAATGTTGGACTAACCATGAAAGGAAATATAAAATGCATTGGAATACATACTTAGTTGATTTAGATATACCAAAAGAATGGAAGTGTACAACCTACAATAATGATGAACTACCAAGCTATCAAGTAAATGGTCTACACATATGGATGGGCAGCCATGATGCAAATGTGCGTGAGGCTGATGCAAAAAACATTTGGGGTACAGATTGGGGTATGCTTACACGTTTCATAGTTCAATTGGCAAGCACCTACAATGGTGAATCAGATGATCATTCATGGCTGTGTAGTACAGATAGCTTTGAAGAGCTACAACAATTTGTAAAGGAATATAACAATGAAGATTAGAACACAATTATCCCTATGTGATGGCTTATCAGGTGGTCAGATAGCAGGTGAAAGAATAGGTATGGTAGCTGATACGTATATAGCTAGTGAGATAGACCCACATGCTATTAAAATTACCCAGAAAAATTATCCTAACACTATACAAGTAGGTGATATGACTGAGTGGAGATCATGGGATATTGATTGGTCTAAAGTTGATCTAGTTACAGCAGGTTTCCCTTGTCAGGCATGGTCAGTTGCAGGTCAACAGCAAGGTGATCGTGATCCACGAGGTCAATTGTTTTGGGTAGTACTAGACATCATGCAACATGTGCTAGAGCATAACCCTAATGCTAAGTACCTAATGGAGAATGTTAGAATGTCGAATGCTTTTGAGGAGTACATCACGTACCATACTGAGCAAGCATTGCCTAATGTAAACAAGTACCTAATCAACAGTGCGCTAGTGTCTGCACAGAATAGGAAACGTTTCTATTGGACTAACATCGAAGGTATTCAACAGCCAGAAGACAAAGGTATAGTATTGAAAGATATACTCGAAGATGGTTTGACTGACAGAACTAAGTCACATTGTCTTGATGCTAACTACTTCAAAGGTGGTAATCTCAAGTCATACTTTGAGAAGCATCGCAGACAGTTGGTATTCAGTGATGATCAGATGTGTCATGTAGGTGACGCTGACTTGAAGGGTCACGGATATGTACGAAGGGTGTATGCAGCCGAAGGTAAAGCACCTAGTCTGTGTGCCTCAAGTGGTGGTAACTTAGAGCCTAAAGTATTGGTGAAGGGTGGACGTATGGTTGGGCGTAGACTAGATGCTAATGGTACTCGTAAAGACTATGACACATCTATACCAATTAAACAGATGATTGAAGTTAGAGAAGATGATAAGACTAATTGTTTGACCACAGTAACTAAGGACAGTATCTTGATTGAGGATATGTCTTGGCGTAAGCTAACACCATTAGAATGTGAACGCTTACAAACAATACCAGATGGGTACACTGAAGGTGTATCAAACACACAGCGTTACAAGATGCTCGGTAATGGGTGGACTGTAGACGTGATAGCACACATATTGAAAGGAGTTTTACAATGACTGATGAAATACAAACATATAGCGTATCCAAAGCTTTGAGGGCTTATGCAGAAGGTTATGCAGTATACATAGCACACCCTCTTGATGAAGACCCAGATGATAGACTGTTTAGCGCAGATGAAATCATGAGAGCTGATGGACATTTATTTATAATAAAAGAAGTAGTGTTTGAATACACATAAAATACAAAGGAGATAAAACAATGACACAATACAAACCATACTACAGAAGTAAACCTGTAACAGTACAAGCACGTAAAGAAAAACGTGACGCAACTATAATGACGATAGCCGTAGTAATATTCACAGCATTTGCTATGCTAGGTATTGGCTTTGCCTTCTCAGTATTAGTTCGCTATGTAACTGGTTTGATATTATAAAGCATTGACATTACTATACAAACATGGCACAGTTGCCACATACTTAAACAAATGGAGAATAATATGACTTATATACCTGATCACCTAGACTTCAAAGTAGCATTTGAACCAACAAAAATGCACGATAAGAAGTACGTTATCAATGAAGATACAGGTGAATACCTTGGCATTGTGGGCAACACATTTCAGTGTGCAGCACATGGTGATTTCTTTCGTGGTGTAATGGACACTGCTACACAAGAGCTAGGTGCTGATGCATTAGATGGTGCAGTCAATCAGTTTAGAACAGCACGTAATGGTGCATGGGCTATGCTTGACGTGACACTACCTAACATCAAGACTAAGATTACAACTGACAAAGCTGAGACTGAGATTGGTAACAGGATCATCAGCTTACATGGTATTGATGGGTCATGTAGTAACCAAGTATTCTTTGGTGCTATAGATTTCTTCTGTACTAACGGCATGATTACTGGTGATCACGACAAGGTGCGTAAGAAAAACACATCTAACTTTACTATGGATAGTTTTATCTATGAACTAAATCGTGCTCGTACTGACTTCTTTGATCAAGCTAAAAGGATGCAAGTGTGGGCAGAGACTAGCCTCAAGTTTATCAATGTAAAAGATTTGATTGAGAGTATCATTAGTTCTAAGACTAAGGCTGAGAAGATGTTCAGTTTGTATAATGCTGAGGCTAGTGTGCGTGGACACAACAAGTTTGCATTGTATTCTGCCTTCACTAACTACGCTAGTTACGCTGATGAACGTAATGGTTTCAACCTACGTAACACGGGGCATGATACACAAGCTATCAACATGTGGTCACGTGAGCAAGAAGTATCCAAGTGGGTAAGCAGTAATCAGTTCCGTGTATTGGATGCAGCTTAATGCCTAAGTTACCTAGATATGTACAAGAGAGAGTATCACCTCACGGGGTGATCTCTTACAGATTTAATCCGCCGCAGAACTTAGTGGACGAGGGTGTGGTAGCACGTGAAGAATATGGCACTGACCTCAAGGAAGTGCGTAGTATTGTGAAGGAGTTGAATGCAGACATTGATCATTGGCGTGAACAAAAAGCATTAGTGGTGCAGATAAAGCCATCAAGTAAGGTGACAGATTTGATTAACTATTACTATCAATCTAATGATTTCAATATGTTACGAGACACAACTAAGGTGGATTACAGATACTTCCTAACCATACTTCATCAGACTATGGGTGGTAAGAAGTACGACAGTGTAACAACTAAGGTTGCCAAGCAAGCATATGAAGAGTGGGTTAAGCGTGGTATTAGTTTTGCTAATCATGCTGCAACATGTGCAAGTAGGGTATACAACTACGCTATTGACATGGAACATGCCACACAAAATCCTTGGACTAGCATCAAGCGTAAGGCGTTGCCACAGCGTAAGGTTGTATGGTCACATGGTGATGTTGTCAGGTTTCTTGATTATTCGTACAGCGATTTTGACTACAGGAATGTGGGCTTGATTGTGCACATGGCATATGAATGGTGTCAACGTCTAGGTGACATGCGTACACTGAAGTGGGAGAACATTGACTTGCGTACACAGCGACTAGAGTTAGAGCAGAGTAAGCGTAGGGCAGATGTATCACTACCTATATCAGATGATCTATGCCACATGTTGAATGAACAGCGTAATGACTTTGGCTTTCAAGAGTATGTAGCACCACACCCACGACCTATGGGCGGTAAGTACCAACCATATGCAATGGAACGTCTGTCTAAAGTGGGTAGACGTGTCATGAGATTGGCTAAGTTACCAGAAGAGTTACGTCTTATGGACTTACGTAGAACAGGTGTAACACAAATGGTTGATGCAGGTGTACCAATTGGGCAAGTGATGTCTGTTACTGGACACAATCATGTGTCTTCTGTGCAACCATATATGAAACATACATATGATTCTGCAAATAATGCCTTGACACAGAGAAATGTAAGTGTACAATCGAGTGCAGCGAGTAACATAGAAAGTGATACATAATGAATATACTTAGTATTATAAATGATTTGTCACTTACTAATGGTGAAACAAAGCGTATGACATGTCCTATGTGTAATACTAAGAATACATTTACTGTCACAAACAATATGGGTTCTATTGTATGGAACTGTTACAAGGCTAGTTGTACAGCTAGTGGTGGTACTCGTACTACACTTACTGCTGAGGATATACGTAAGTCATTAGGACATGTTGCAGAAGAGACACATGCTATAAGTTTCTCAAAACCTGAGTGGTTTGTACGAGACTACAAAAGCATAGCAAGCTTCTGCGACACATGGGGTCTTGATGCACAACATCTAGGTCTATTATATGATGTGAAGGAACATCGTGTGGTGTTCCCTGTTGTACACAATGGAGTTATGGTAGATGCTACAGGCAGATCACTTGGAAAACGTATACCTAAGTGGAAGAGATATGGTAAGAGTGACTTGCCATATGCATTTGGATGTGGTAAAACTGCTGTAGTTGTTGAGGACTGCGTAAGTGCTGCCGTTGTAAGTGAGAGTGGTGTATATGTCGGGGTTGCAGTGTTGGGTACGTCATTATCTAATGGACACAAGAAGTACTTGTCGCAGTTCTCATCAGCCATAGTTGCATTAGACCCCGATGCATTACCGAAGACACTGCAATTTGCAAAAGATTTACGTGGTTACATTGATGATGTCAAAGTACTACGACTAGAAGACGACCTTAAATATAGACTGCCATCCGACATGGCTAACCTTTCAACACTAGGAGAATAAAACATATGGAACTATCCCTCATACGTAGCTTGATGGACAAAGATTTCTATGATGATCACAAGGGCGCACGTTGCCCAGACAGATTGTTTAGTAAAGATGTTCGCAAGATCAAGCAAGCAATTGATGCAGCCATGAATACATACGAGCGTAGTATTACACCTGCTGAGATTGAGGCATTGTTTATGTCTAACAACCCAACGCTTACAACTGCACAGCGTCAAGCATACAGTGCATTGTTTCGTCAGGTAAACAAAGAACAACCAATGGGTAGTGATGTAGCACAAGAGGTGTTATCAAAACTATTCCAACAAGTAATTGGTGAGGACATTGCTAACCTTGGCTTTGATTATGTCAATGGTAGTAAGTCTAGCTTAGAACCTTTACGTCAAATGCTTGAACAGTATGGTGACGACTTCACACCTAATCTAAAGGTTGAGTGGGAAGACATTGATCTTGATACTATTATTGCTATGACTGACCTTGAGTCACAATGGACTTTCAACATACCTGTACTTACACGTAAGGTAGAAGGTATTAATGCAGGTCACTTGATTGAAGTAGGTGCTAGACCTAATACTGGTAAGACTTCTTTCCATGCGTCACTTGTTGCAGGTCCTAATGGGTTTGCGTGGCAAGGTGCTAGGGTTGTTGTGCTATGTAATGAAGAAGGCTACCATCGTGTAGCACACAGATACATTACTGCTGCAACTGGTATGGACAAGCATGAGATTGTTAAGAATAAAGCACATGCTATGGCTACCTTCGCTAAGATACGTCAGAACATTATGTTCAAAGATGCAACAGGACGTGATATGAATTGGGTTGAGTCAGTATGTAAGTCATACAAACCTGACGTAGTTATACTTGATATGGGTGATAAGTTTGCACGCACTGCAGGTTTCTCACGTCCTGATGAAGCACTCAAGGCTAATGCAATACAAGCTAGGCAGATAGCTAAACAACAAGAGTGTGCAATATTCTACATGTCACAGTTATCAGCCGATGCAGAAGGTAAGGTTGTACTAAACCAAGCTATGATGGAAGGATCACGTACAGGTAAGGCAGCAGAAGCAGACTTGATGATTATGATTAGTAAGAACCCAACTGTAGAAGGACAAGAAGAAGAAGACATTCAACGACACATCAATGTAGTTAAGAACAAACTATCTGGATGGCATGGCATTGTACACACCGACCTTGAGTACAAGATTGCTAGGTACGTATGTTGATAACGTGGTTAGATGTATCGTTACTGGGGTTGGTTGCAATACTTGCGTTCAATCTCTGGGAACAGAATAGACAAAGAGCATTACTTGAGAATGTATTACGTGATGTATATGATCTAGTAAATAAACATAACTCACTGGCAGATGCCTTCGTAGAATTGGCAAATGACTTTGATGAACAACAGGAGATTAATAATAATGGCTAAGTGGAAAGAGTTTGAGATAATAAAAGAGCATCATGTGTTTGATCCTGTTGAGCGACCTGCACATTACAATCAAGATGGTATAGAATGTATTGATTATATACGTCAGGTGTTAGGCACAGATGGGTTCATTGCCTACTGTCATGGTAACATGATCAAGTATCAGCATCGGTATCGTTACAAAGGTAATGGTGTAGAGGACATGAAGAAAGCTGAGTGGTACGTTAAGAGAATGAATGAGGCATTAGGGGAGAAACATAAATGATTGTATGTAATGTATGTAACCATGAGAAGGTTGAAGGTAAGAAATGCAAAGAGTGTAAGCGTAGAAGTAATGCCTTAACAAATCCTAAAAACAACCCACGTAATAACCCACAAAGAATGTGGGTCAATGGTAAGTATATACCTAAGTCACACCCATTACACAAGGCAGGTAACTACAAATCATTTGGTGATCTAGCCTTTGGTTCTCTTAACAACTATAAACAAATCAAAGAAGGTTATGTGTATGCAATTAGTAACTCTGCATGGCCTGATTGGATTAAGATAGGTATGGCTATTGATGCAGAAGATAGGCTGAGTAGCTACCAAACAAGTTCACCTATGCGTAACTACAGGTTGGTACACTCTGTATACTGTAAAGACCGCAGTGAGTCTGAGCGTTCAGCACACATACTTGCAGCACGTAAGGCGAATATACCTTGGAGTAAACAAGATAATGGTGAGTGGTTTAATATAACTGAGTCAGAAGCTGTTGATATACTAAAGGAGATTGCAGTTGATTGAGGCAACATATATAGATCACATGGGTAGTGACTTGTCTGTAGTTAATGCAGCTCGTGTTAGCTTTGGTAAGAAACACACAAAGTTTCTTGATGGAGATAGTAAACTGATACGCTATCTTGCAGAACATAGACACATGTCACCCTTTGGGCATTGCTTTGCATCCTTTCATATTAAAGCACCAATCTTTGTGGCACGTCAGTTAGTTAAACATAAGTTTCTACGTTGGAATGAGATTAGTAGAAGGTATGTAGACATTGACCCTGAGTTTTATAAACCAGACATTTGGCGTGGGCGTAGCGTTAATAAGAAGCAGGGTAGTGAGGGTGTATTAGAATTAGATAAGATGTATTCATATGGTACATTCGAACACATAGAGGATGTCTTTAAAAAAGAACCTGACAAATATGGGGTGTATAAGGATAGTATAGTACCTGATCTAAGTATACTAGATGAAGTACATGAATGTGATGAAGATGTTATATCCATTTATAAAAAACTTATACTTTCTGGAGTAGCCCCTGAGCAAGCACGTATGGTACTGCCACAGTCCACCATGACTGAGTGGTATTGGAGTGGTAGCTTAGATGCCTTTGCTGATATGTGTAATTTACGTTGCAAGAATGACACACAATATGAAACAAGAGTAGTTGCTAATAAGATTAGTAAAAAACTTCTTGACTTGTTTCCTGTTTCATGGGAAGCATTAAAGGAGAATGATAGATAGATTGGAGTTGGTATGATACTTACCTTAGATGTAGAGAACACAGTAGTAAAAAGAAATGGTAAGCTTCACCTTGACCCATTCGAGCCTGAGAACACACTAGTAATGGTGGGTATGCTAGATGATAACGATAACGAAACAATTGTAACATTCGATCATTCAGAGCAATCACCTACTGCAAATGGGCGGGATATTGTTCAAGATAAATTGGACAAGACCCGTCTGCTTGTAGCACACAATGCACCCCATGATCTACTGTGGTTGTGGGAGTCGGGCTTTACATATGATGGTGACGTATTCGATACTATGCTTGGCGAGTACGTATTACAACGTGGTCAGAAGCAACCACTATCCCTTGAGGCATGTGCAGAACGTTACATGCTAGAGACACAGAAGCAAGACTCATTGAAGGAGTGGCTCAAGGCAGGTAAGTCAGTACGTGACATGAATCACGCTGAGTTATCAGAGTACTTGTCTGCCGACCTTCATGCTACACAGCAATTGTATGATCGTTTGCGGATATCATACGAGGGATGCAGTACACTAGAACCAACCATCAAGCTGACTAATCAGTTAGCTGTACACCTAGCACGTATATACCAACGTGGGTTAAAGGTTGATATGAATGCACTAAACTCTGTTAGAGAAGAGTTCGAACAAGAACGTAACGAACTAACAGTTTCACTTGAGCAGCAGACTGCAGAGCTAATGGGTGACAGACCTATTAACCTCAACAGTCCAGAGCAATTGTCATGGGTTATATATAGTCGTAAGCCACACGATAAGAAGTTCTGGAAAGAATTGTTTGATGATCGTATGCCTGATGCAGAATACAAACGTAATGTAAATGCGTACAGTAGTAAGCTATTCAAACAGAAAGCTAGTCAATGCCGTATATGTAATGGCACTGGCAAAACATGGAAACAAAAGAAGGATGGTACACCATATGCTAAACCAAATAGATGCGTTAGTTGTGACGCTACAGGATATAGTTTTGCTGATAATCATAGTAGGGTGGCTGGGTTAAAGTTCACACCACCTACTGCTAAGTGGATCAGTGCCAATGGTTTTGGTACAGGCAAGGACAATCTATTATTCCTTGAAGGTATTGCAAGATCAAGAGGCATGAAAGAAGCTGAGACATTTTTACGTAATGTACGTAGGTTGTCTGCAGTTGAGACTTACCTCAGTAGTTTTGTTGAAGGTATTGCTAACTTCGTCAAGCCTGATGGCCTACTACATGTACGTTTATTACAGCATCGTACAGGTACAGGCAGACTATCAGGTGCTGACCCTAACATGCAGAACATGCCACGTGGCGGTACATTCCCTGTTAAGAAGGTGTTTGTGTCACGTTGGAAAGGTGGGCAGATAATGGAAGCTGACTTTGCACAGCTTGAGTTCAGAGTTGCTGCATACTTATCACAAGATATGACTGCCATTGACGAGGTTACTACAGGCTTTGATGTGCATAGTTATACAGCTAAAGTTATTACAGATGCAGGTCAGCCTATGTCACGACAAGAAGCCAAGGCACACACGTTTGCTCCCTTGTATGGAGCTAGTGGCTTTGGTAGATCACAAGCTGAAGCTGCATACTACAAGCAGTTCACTACTAAGTATGCAGGTATTGCTAAGTGGCATACTGCACTTGCCAAGGAAGCACTAAACACTGGCAAGATAACGACACCATCAGGGCGTGAGTTTGCATTCCCCGATGTACAACGTAGACGATTTGGAGGTGTGACATATTTCACACAGATTAAAAATTATCCAGTACAATCGTTCGCTACTGCCGACATAGTACCTATATCTTTGATCTATATAGATAAGTTACTTACGGCTAACAAGTTACACAGTTGTGTTGTGAACACAGTCCACGATTCAATTGTAATTGACATACACCCAGATGAAGAGGAAATAGTATTGAAGATCATACAGGTAGCCAACGACAAGTTGATACCTATAGTAAATAAGAAGTGGTCACTGGACTTTAACATACCATTATTATTAGAAGCAAAAATTGGCCCTAACTGGCTTGACACAAAAGACGTAGTGTGATATAACTACCTTTCGTCTGATAAACATATATAGGAGATAAGACATATGAACACAGTAACAACAGTAGATACAAACAACTTTGCAGAGATGGCACAAGCAATGGGTATGGGTGCTGATACACCTAAGACTAGCAAGTCAGCTAGTACATTGGCACGTCTACGCATTCACCATACACCCATCATGGGTCAGCAAGAGATTGCAGGTAAGATGAAGAACGTAGAAGTCATTGGTGGTGGTGCATACAAACTAGAGATACCAGATGGTCCTACGTACTACGCTGATAAAGTATCTATACGACCATTCCTACAGCGATTTATGTACAAGAAGTTTGTCAAGGGTAGTGATAAGACACCTAACAAGTTCGTCAAGACTGTCATGGCTAATGATCTTAACAGTGACATGAAAGACAACGATGGTGGCTTCAACTGTGGTAAACCTGCAGGGTTCATCAAGGATTGGGCAGCACTACCTGACAGTATGAAAGACTTAATCAAGTCAATCAAACGTGTGCGTGCTTTGTTTGGCACAGTAGAGTTGGTTAATCCTACTGATGCTGATGGTAATCCTGTTGATGTAGATACTACTGCATTCATCTGGGAGATTGACAATCGTGATGCATTCAAAACATTGGGTGAACAGTTTGCTAAGTTGTCTAAGATGCGTAGGCTACCGCCACAGCATTACATTACCTCTACTACTAAGGAAGTACCACTACCAAATGGTAGCAGTTTCTATGTACCAGAGACTGACATTGACTTGTCTAACACACTAGACATGGACAATGAGTCACAAGCAGTCTTTGCTAACTTTGTTGCGTGGATTGAGAACTACAATACATATATTCTCAATGCATGGAATGAGAACATGCACAAGAACGAAGATGTAGATACAGATACTGTTGAAGCCTTCGTGGACATTGACGCAGAGGACTTCGTATAATGAACCACCCTGCTGAACTGGCGATAAATCAGTATCTTGAAGATGCTACATCTGGTAAATCTAGTATGTCTGAAGAGACAATACAACAGATTGGTAATGATGTAATGGATTCAGTACGCCGCCAGTTCGGTGGGGGCAACAGCCGTGAGGAGTTTCGTTTGCGTATGTCTAACATAGGTAAGCCTACTTGTCAGCTTTGGTTTGCTAAGAACAAGCCAGAGAAAGCGTTGCCCAAACCGACAACGTTTGTGATGAACATGTTACTTGGAGACATAGTTGAAGCTGCATTCAAAGGTATTATTACAGAAGCAGGTGTAGCCTATGAGGATGAAGATAACTTTGTTCAACTCGAATTAAATGAAGACACAATCCATGGATCATACGATCTTATTATGGATGATGCATTAGATGATGTTAAGTCAGCATCTGATTGGTCATATCGTAACAAGTTTGAGTCATATGATACACTCAGTAAGGGTGATTCCTTTGGTTACATTGGTCAGCTTGCAGGTTATGCAAAGGCTACTGGTAAGAAAGCTGGTGGTTGGTGGGTAGTCAACAAGGCTAATGGTAACATCAAGTATGTACCTGCCGATGGACTTGACTTGGATGCAGAGATAGCTAAGATACAAGACACTGTAGACACAGTTAATAAGAATGAGTTTAAAAGATGTTTCAATCCCGTACCAGAAACGTTTCGGGGTAAGCCATCAGGTAACACTATTCTAAATCCTAACTGTAAGTTCTGTGACTTTAGGTTTGAATGTTTCCCAGAGTTACAGGAGCTACCATCTAAAGTATCTCAAGCTAGAGTTAAACCAACAGTAAGTTATATTACTATAAACGAGGGTTAAACTATGAAGGCAAAGCAGTACGCTGCCGCAAGGAAGCATGGGTATAGGAGTGGGTTAGAGGTCAAGACAAGAGACTATCTAATTGAGCATGAGATGCCATTCAAATATGAGGAGATCAAGATTGAATGGGAAGACCTTATGTACCGCACCTATACCCCTGACTTTGTATTGAAGAACGGCATTATAATTGAGACAAAGGGAATGTTTAAAGCTGCAGATCGCCGTAAACATTTGTTAATTAAGAAGCAACACCCTAAGTTAGATATACGATTTATATTTACTAACAGTCGTTCTAAAATAAGCAAGGGTGCTAAAACTAGCTATGGACAATGGTGTGAGAAGAATGGTATACAGTATCATGATCGTATCATTCCATTGGAGTGGTTAAAAGAAAAAGGTAAAGATAAACATCCAGATTTAATTAACTGCCCATACAAAAAGATAAAGAGAGGATAGCGCAGACATGAATGAAGAGAATGTATTAATAGATTTCCATCCTAATGATTATATTATCAAGCTATCTCCATTTTTAGATGAGAAGGGTAACTGGACAGGAGAGTTGATGGTAGGCACTATATCTACAGAAGATAATGTGATGAATGATAATGATCACTACCAACTTACACATCTAACTCAGATGATTTGTGCCTCTATACCTGCTATGGAAGAGAGTGCAGAAGTTCGTGATCTACTAAGTGAGATAGTAGAGGAAGCTAAGAGTGAAGGTATCTTAACAGAGTTACCAGAAGAGAAAACTAAAAAGAAACCAGACATAACCAGTGTAGATAAAAATATAATCAACGTTAAGTTTCATTAAGGGGGACAATGATATGATAGTAAAAATATTTCTAACTCTTGATCTAGATGAAGATGAATATCCTGTACCTGTAGATGGGAAGATAGACGATGAAGTAGAAGACGCATTAAAAGAGTTTATATATGATGTTGACGGGATGGAAATCCAATCAATCAAAACAATAGTGGAGTAGTATGAATATGAATAACCATTTACCAACTGACTATCAATCTTTCATACACAAGTCACGTTATGCACGTTGGCTTGAGGATGAAGGCCGTAGAGAAACGTGGTCAGAAACAGTAGGAAGATACATGAAGAACCTAGTGCGACCTGCATTGGGTGATAAACCTAAGCAGATAGCAGAGATTGAACAGGCTATACTAGGATTAGAAGTGATGCCTTCTATGAGAGCATTAATGACTGCTGGTCCAGCTTTAGCACGTGACAATACAGCAGGTTACAATTGCTCGTACCTAGCAGTAGACGATGTTAAATCTTTTGATGAGGCTATGTTTATTCTGTTGTGTGGTACAGGTGTTGGGTTCTCAGTAGAACGTCAGTCTGTAACTAAATTACCAGAAGTACCTGAGAATATGTATGATAGTGAAACAACTATTGTAGTTAAGGATAGCAAAGAAGGTTGGGCTAAGTCACTACGTCAGATGATTGCCCTACTATACAGTGGTGAGATACCTAAGTGGGATGTGTCTAAGGTACGACCTGCAGGTGCAAAGCTAAAGACATTTGGTGGTAGAGCATCAGGTCCTATGCCTTTGATTGATCTGTTTAACTTTGTAATCAAGACATTCAAGGATGCCAAAGGACGTAAGCTATCATCACTAGAATGTCACGACATCATGTGTAAGATTGGTGAGGTAGTTGTAGTTGGTGGTGTACGTAGATCAGCTATGATCTCTCTATCTAATCTATCTGATGATCGTATGAGACACGCTAAATCAGGCTCATGGTGGGACAACGACCCTCAACGTGCCTTGGCTAACAACTCTGTGTCATACACTGAGAAGCCTGACAGTTTATCTTTCATGCGTGAGTGGATGGCGTTAGTTGAGTCAGGCTCAGGTGAACGTGGTATCTTCAACAGACAAGCATCTAAGAAACAAGCAGCTAAGAATGGTAGACGTGATCCTAACTATGAGTTCGGGACGAATCCTTGCAGTGAGATAATATTACGCCCGAACCAGTTCTGCAATTTAACAGAGGTAGTTGTAAGAGCTAATGATACTACAGAAGACTTAGAACGTAAGGTACGTATAGCTACTATCTTAGGTACAATACAATCATCATTCACTAAGTTTCCATACTTACGTAAGTCATGGCAAACTAATACAGAAGAAGAAAGATTACTTGGTGTGTCTATGACAGGTATTATGGACAACCCATTAACCACAAAAGCTAACAAAGGATTGGAGAAAACTCTTGAACACCTCAAACAAATCGCCGTTGCTACTAATGCTAAGTGGGCTGAACGCCTTGATATCCCTGTCAGTACTGCTATCAGCTGTGTTAAACCAAGCGGTACTGTCAGCCAACTGGTTGACTCTAGCAGTGGCATACACGCTCGTCACTCAGCCTATTATATTCGCACTGTACGTGGAGACAACAAAGACCCGTTGACACAGTTCATGATTGATCAAGGTATACCTAACGAGCCAGATGTAATGAAGCCTGATCAGACTACTGTGTTTAGCTTCCCTATGAAAGCTCCACAAGGTGCAACAGTTACTTCTGACATGTCTGCTATAGAACAGCTAGAGATGTGGTTAGCCTATCAGAGATCATGGTGTGAACACAAACCATCTGTTACGATTAACGTAAAGAATAACGAGTGGTTTGAGGTAGGTGCATTTGTGTACAAACATTTTGATGAAATGTCAGGTGTATCATTCTTACCATTTAATGAACACACGTATCAGCAAGCACCTTACCAAGATGTAGAAGAGAAGACATACCTAGAGTTACTAGGGTCTATGCCTTCATCTATTGATTGGAGTGAACTATCTGAGTACGAACAAGAAGACAACACAGCAGGTAGCCAAACACTAGCATGTTCTGGAGATAGCTGTGAGATTGTTGACTTAGTATAATGTTTGTGGTAATATCCAGAGACAATTGTAGCTTTTGTAATATGTCAAAAGATTTAATATATCTTTACAATCAAAATTACAGAGAGTATAATGTGGAATCAGGCAGTTCAAAATGGATACTGTCTTTATTAAAAAAGGCAGGGTACAAAACTGTACCGCAAATATATGCTCCCGACGGCTCATACATCGGGGGTTATGAATCACTACTAACCTATATGAAGGAGAATCACAATGGCTAAAGTAACGATAGATGAGGTTGAATATGAATCAGATGATTTTACAGATACTCAGAAGAATCTTTTACAAGAGATCACAATCAATAATAATATCCAATCACAAAAGAACTACGAGATACACTGTCTCAAGTTCACTAATGAAACACTGGTGGCTAAACTAAAGGAAGAGTTAGACGCACCAGAGACTGAAGAACCTAAGAAGGAATAACATAGGATAATCCTTATGATTAAACGTACAAGAGAATCACGTGGTCTGGGTAAGTATGACGCACCGCTAAAGCTACAACATCAAATGGGATACAGTAGTTTTAAACGTGGTAGTACCAAGAACCCATTCAGTGAAGATACTATGCAGTATCGTGAGTGGAATAGAGGGTATAGTAAAGCCTTCTATGACAATTTAAAACGGGTAACTACCAATGAACTTAGAACAAGAAGCAGAGCAATTTATGAAGGAGAAGTACAACATGGTAGAGTTTAACGTGTACCAAACTACCGCATCTGATACTGCTATATATGACGATCAGTACAAAATCTTATACCCTGCTCTTGGTTTAGCAGGTGAAGCAGGTGAGATTGCAAATAAAGTGAAGAAACTAATACGTGACGGACCAGTTAACAGGCCACCAGATTGGCGTGAACAAATATCTGATGAACTAGGAGATGTTCTGTGGTATTGTGCTGCACTAGCTACTGATCTTAATCTGACATTAGGTAAGGTTGCAGGTGATAACATAAACAAACTCGCTGCACGTAAAGAAGCTGGCACTATAGGTGGTAGCGGAGACAAACGATAGACAAAAAAGAAGGGGCTTAATTGCCCCTTTTTCTTATTAATTGTTTTAAATATTACTTTAAACTTTTACCTATTGCTACTAGCGCACCAATATCGTCTTCATCAGTGAGAGATGCAATGTGACCTTCTTCTTTAAAGAACTCAGACATTGCAAATCTTCGTTGGCTAGGTGTTAACCTTCGTAGTTTCTCCATAAATACAGTTTTAATTTCTGTATCTTCTGACATCTCTACACTAACTGTTGCTTTTGCCTTACTAATATCTGTTTTTAATACAGGTACTAAATAGTTATTTACGTACTGATCTTCTGTATATTTAGTTTTAGATGGATCATCTTTGTCTAAAGACTTATATTCTTTACGTAAATCTTTTTCTATTTCTGTTGCATTCTCAACTAACAAAGGCAAAAAGTCTTTGAGCATTCTATTTTCTGCTCTACGTATAGAAGGTACACGTGACCTACTGCCTACTTTAAACTCAGTAAATCCTTTTTCTGTGAGGTACTCACCGTATTCTTCATTCTTAGTAAACTTAGTTATACCTAACCCTAAACTACCAAACAGACCTGTCCTTTCTTTATCATCAGAAAAAACAAACTCCCTTTCTCTATCAACAAACTCTTTACTTGGAGTAAACAAAGTACTAACCCCACGTTGTGCAAAAGTTCTTTTAATACCACCCAATACAGTGGGGCTTTCATCTGTAGCACTGTCTATATAAGTAGAGGGACGTAAGCCTGTAGCCCTTTGCAGCTCAACAACTTGTGTTAGTGGTATAGCCCAAGTGGTTAAATAGTCACCTATCAATCTACCTAAAGCTTTACTTTTTCTTTCATTACCTATTAAGTCGTCTTTACCACTAAGTATTTTTGAAATTTCATCTATAAAAATATTAGATGCACCTGTTCTTGCTGAAGCTCCTACAAAAGTTTCCATAGCTTCTTTAGGATCAAACCAATCATCAAAAGTACCTCTACCAGTTTCTTTGGGTTTACCCATTAATGAACTAACAGCATTACCTACCTTAGCTTGGGGTAAATATTTCTGTACGTCAGGATCAAGTCTCTTTACAGCTTCTGCCATCCATAAAAATTGTCTCATAGGATATTGTGCTGTTACATCTATAACGTTACCCTCATCAGCATTGATCTGTTTGTAGTCTTTTGGTGCATCGCCTGATATACGATATTGATATGCGGCGGTAAATCCCAATAAACCACTTATATTACGTGATATATTTTGTCTATCTTTAGCATCTAACGGACCTTTTTTACCTGTAAATATACGTTTAAGGGCAGGGTTAAATGCACCTGCAGAATACTGACCCATCAACTCTATAGAGTTAAACATGAATCGTGGAAATGGTGTAGTGAATGCCGTTAAACCATTTCGTGTTAAGAAATTAGAAACTTCATTAAACAATGGCACATCAGGTGCTTTAGCGTAGGTAACATCTAAAGCTCTACGTGTACTATCTTCTATAAGTTGTGCGAATGGTGCAGCTCCTTTGGGTCTGTACTTAGTAGAGTTAGACATTAACTCATTCAAGTCACCTTTCTTTAGAACATCCATTAGTTCTACATTATAGTCTCTTAATACTAGGCGTTCAAGCTCACCCATAAATACACCACGGCGAATAACAAACTCCTGTATTCTGTTAGGTACATTCAACATATTAACTACGTCTTCACCCTTACTTAGTATAGCGTCTGTAGCACCACCCTTACCTCTACCCGTGGCTGTTTGATACTCGTTTATATTATCAAATAGTGCAGTAAACTGTTTACTAAACTCAGGTCTGTCTAGTAAATAATCTGTTATTTCTTTTGCTTGTAAAGGGTTAGCGTACATCCTCTGTAAAGCTCTTGTACTACCCTTCCAATTAGAAGGTGATACAAAAGTTTTAGCTCCTGTAGCTAGTGCCTTTGCGCTTGATATTAATTTACCATTACCTTCTACGTCTGCGAACTCTTCTGACATCTTTAATAATGTAGTATCAAAAATATTTTCTAAGGCTTCCATAGGAGTTCTTATCATAGCAGATTGAAAGTTACGTGCCGCAGTTTTTACCATAGAAACCATAGTACCACGTCGCATGTTTTCAATCCTACGCCATGCTTTTAGTACTTCACCTTGTCCTTTTTCAATCATACGTTCTTGTGCATTTGATATTTCATCTAAAGAACCTGCACGTCTTATCTGAGATAACTTGTTTAGTATTTTACCAGCTTCAGAACCAGAACCTACAACTGTTAGAACATAATCGTCAAAACTCAGGCCATACTTAGCTAGAGAATCTGCAAGTTCTTGGCTATCTATTAACTTATTATCAACAGTTAATCTAAATAAACTGTCTATTATACTTTCACCTTTTTTAAACTCATCAGGGTGTGCTTTTTTAAAGTCAGAAGCAAGTGCTACAACAGCATCAAATTTTTCTGGTATAAGTAGGGGGCTAACTAAATCATCTACCTCGTCTGTTATACCACTATATGCTTGTGTCTCACTTATACCTGTCTCTCTATATAAAGCATCTTTTTCACGTTGCTTACGTAACTGTTCTTTTTTAGATATTGCCCCAGCACCACCAGAGTTTTCAATAGCCGCATATCTTTCAGCTATAGATGTTTGTAGTTCAACTACATCTTGAGAAACTTCTCTACCTGCAGTACGTGCTAGTCCGCCATCTATTACTTTACTACCTTCTTTGCCTGTAGATATAACCTTACCAGTAGAATCCTCAAACTCTTTTATTAACTGTTGTGATAGTGATTTATTATCTTGTGCTATCTTCTTTGCTATTGCTCGTTTAGCTTGTATAGCAGCGTCATCAGCCTCAAGGATAGCTTCCATTTGTTTACTAACACCACGATCACTAATAAACTTTTTGCCTTTACGAACTACAGCACCTGTACCTAATGCAGATGCCCCTAGCTCTAATATGTTTATACCTGCTAATTTAGCGGCCTCGCCCCAATCGCCCCTCTCCCAAGCAGCTTTAGACTCTCTGTAGTTCTCAGGCACATCCAGCAAACCCATTGCCGCACCAAGAAATGGTGTGAACTCAGCACCATTTATAATAGCATTAATATCTGTTGCACCCATGCCTATGTCTAGCATAGAATCTGCAAGTTTAGCACGTAGAGCATTATCACCATCTAATATTTGGTTTACTGAGTTTACAGCATCTCTAAAGTGTTGACCACGTGTCTCTGCTAATGTGCTTGTAAGCTCTGTACCTTGTGGCTTAGGCATTGTCAGTGCTGTTTGTGTCCCGTACTTCTCATCATATGCTTGTGCATTTGCAAATCGTATATTATAATTATCTATCTGTGCTTGTGCATCTTTCATAGCATCATCTTGGTATGCTTGTGCATCACCCAAACCGTCTTCTATTTGTGCGGATAAACGTGGGTCAAGTTCATCTGATATTTGTCCATCACTAGTTTCTACAGTACTAGCATCCATAGTCCTGTAATAGTCTTCACTTTCAAGTACTGGCAATACACCGAATACATCATCTTCTTCTTCTTGCTCAGGTAACTCTGGTAAATCACCAAAAGAATCTTCACTATCTGGCTCTTCAAAATCTAATGTAAGTTCATCTGCGCTAGGTAGCGGTGGTAACTCACCAAAAATGTTATCTTCTTCTTCCATTTAGTGTGTCCTTTTAAGGTCTTGCTGCATCAGAAGTATAATTAGGCAACCAATCAGCTAGCCTGTAGCTTTTTTCTATTCCAATATCTGTATAATTTGTACCTATATAAGTACCTGTAGCATACATTTCACCACCGTTAACTGGTAGCTTAACTATATAGGTATCTCCTACACCTATATTACCTAGCCCTACTTCTTTTTGTAGTTCTTCTTTGTTTTCAAAAACCTTATTGGATTTAACTTTTTTGTAGTTTGCTTTTGCATAAGCGTCAAGTGCGTTAAGAGCGTTATTTGTCATAGATTTTATTTCATTGTATAAAACTTCTTCTTGTCCTACTAAATTATTTTGTGTTTTTAAACTTAAACTAGCATCTAACTCTGCTAAGGAAAGTCTATTAGAACCTCTATAGTCACCCATTAACTTTCCACCTTCGCCTACTGTAAGCTCTCTATTATTACGAGCAAGTTCACGCATACCATTTATTAATTTAAACCTATCTGTGTTTGTGTAAAAATTTACAGGGTTTGTATCTTCTGGTTTACGTTTAGCATTCTCTAACTTAGAGGCTTGTGCAAAAAATTGTTTTTCTTTTTCATCTACAATAGCAATTTTATCAGGGTCAGTACCTGCATCAATACGTTCTTGTAATAAAGAAACTTGGAATGCCGCTATAGTTTTAAACTCTTTAGTCGGCTCAATAGTCTTAAACCTACTTACAAAAGTATCCCCATCCATACCTTCTGGTACACCTGATACTTTAGACACATCCCCAATACTTGTTGTACCTGCTGTATCCATACTAGAAATATCGTTGTTAGGCATAGTATACATAGTAGAAGGATCAAATCCTTTTTCAGTATAGTGCTCTGCTCTTTTAACAGCATGGGCAATACCACGTTTACCACCCTTCATTATACTCTCTACTTGATCTGGCTTATAATATAGAGATAGGCTATCTGCTATTTCATCAGCTTCTGCTTGATCATCTACACGCTTAGACTCTCTTTCCATCTCATGTCTTTTAGATATAAGCTCTATCTGTGAATCTAAAGTAGCTTGGCGTGTTGTCTCAGCATCTATATTCTCTGTAAGTTTTTTAGCGAAGCCAGCACCAAACGCTTGTAAATTAAAACCCATTACATTCTCCTCGCCATAAGACCACTAGGTTGTGGTTCATCATTGTCAACTGTTTCTTCCATAGGCATGGCAGGTTCATCATCAACTTTAATATCATCTATTGCTTTAGGTAATTTTTCACGCATCTTTTTCATGGCTAATGCAATCTTAGATTCACTAATCGTGTCTTCATCTATAGCACTTTCTGTACCTAGTGTATACTCAATACCTGCACTATCACCTATAAAAGCTAACATTTCTACTATAACTGGTATAGCTAGTATACCAACATCAATAGTGTGCAGTCCTTGCATAACAGCTATTGATTGCATAGAATCTGCCATAGTTGTTAATGGTATACCTAACTCCATGCTATCTAACAGTGCATCATACACTTCATCAGAAGTCAATCTTGGTATATAAAAGTCGAGAGCTTCTTCTACAGTTTTATACTTAGGAGGATTCTGCCACGGCCTAGAACCAACCTCAGAGGTCATACCTTCACCGGGTATAGGGTAACTAAAGGAGGGTTGTTCAGCCATTTTTGATTCTCTTTCTAGCTTTACGGATAGTCTTTACATAATTATATACGCTATCCTTTGGTTCTTTAGGAGTAGTCTTATCCACAGACTTACTTTTAAGACTTCGAGAAAGTAACCCCATACTAGGTTTTTGTTCGGGCATATCGTTCTCTTCTTCTATATATACGTTAGTGTATGCTCTAACAGCAGGGTTAATATCCATGATTAATATACTCCTTATTATTCGCTATTCTATTATCCAAACAATGCGCCTAAGCCCTTGCCAAGTAAACTATCGCCACCAATTTTAGATGTAAACATTGTAGCCATTAAACCACCCCAAGAGGATGCAGACTCAGTATCTGCTTTTAGTGCGGCAATATCTGCGTTAGCATCTATACTTAACTTAGTCATAGCAAGAGACATTATTCTGTCACGTTCACCTTCAGCACTCTTCCATGCCCACTCCATACTATCATCATAATATGCCCACAAATCATTATATGCACTATTAGATATGTCTAGTACAGACTGTGCGTTTATTTCGTTAGCACGATTTATAGATGCTGTATCTGCAGTAGCAACTTGTCTACGCCACTGTGCATTACTCTGATCAATTACTAATCTATTCTGTGCATTAAACTGGTCACGTTGGTTCATCATCTCTGCGGCAAATCTATTCTGTGCGTTAAGCTCACCTGCGTTAAATTGGTTCTGTGCATTAGCTTGTGCAGTATTAAATTGTGATACTTGTGTAGCTAAATTAGCAAAGAACTGATCTGTTTGGTTTTGGCTGGATGCATTGAATTGTGCCGCCGCATTTGTTGCCGCTTGATCAGTAAACAATGACTGTATCTGTTGCTGTGCTTTAAACATTTCAGTCTGTTGTTCATTACTCAAGTTAGCCATGTCCATTTGCATAAATGATTGTGCATTCATAACTGCCGCTTGCTGACGATTGCTCAAGTTAGCCATATCTAAGTTAGACAATGCCGCCGCTTCAGCCATAGTTAAAGCTTGTCTGTTTGACAGGTTAGCTATATTAACAGTGTTAGCATTACGACTATTCTCAAGAGCAACCTGTTGTTCCGCAGTGAAGTTCATATTAGCTACATCACTAATCTTACTAGCATTCATAACACGTGATTGGAATGCTTGATCAAACTCTTGACCCATAAATGTAGCACGTTGTTGTGCCGCAAGCATAGCACGTTGTTGTCTGTTTGACAAGTTCTGTGTTTCAAAAGATGCTTGTGTCTGTGCATCTGCCATTGCGATAGGTAATGCTGACTCCATAGCGGCCTGTACAATGGCTTGACCTGCCATACTACTAGCACCTAAACCACGTGCCGCCATAGTCGCTGTAGCAGTCCTCATAGCCCCTGCAGCCCATGCTGGTGTAGCTCCACCCTCAAAGTTTGACATTAATGTGTCAAGCTGACCTGCTACAGTAGCTTTTTGAGATGGTGTTGCAGTAGCCGCTTGTACTTCTTCTGTAAATTTAGATGCAGTTTCAGCATTAGCTACACCACTTATTAGTTCACCATTCTCAATCTTACGCTGTACAGGGTTCTCCATTAATATGGATGTACCTTGTGCCGCATCTAGCTCACTTACACTAGTTGCAGTTGCAGTCTTAGCATCTACAATAGCTTGTGGATTAACTGTACCTGTAGCCGCTTGTGTTTTAGCTACCTCATCTGCAACTTTATCTGAAGCTGTAGTTGCAGTCATTGTAGTCGCACTTTTAGGTATTACTGCGTCTGATTGTGCAACAGTAGCGGTAGTTACAGGAGTAGATATATCACCTGTTACCTGCCCACTACGAGGATCAATCATTTGATCAGCAGTTATTTCTGTGCCTACAGGTTGTATGGTAGCACCATATGCAAGTGATGGATCAAGTGCACGTTCTGCCATTAACTCAGATATAGACTGACCTTCATATGCACCTGTCTGTGGTACACCACCCACTGAGTTACGAGGGTCTGTTGTTGCTCTTGCAGTTTGATTAGCTAGATAAGCTTCGTATGCTCTATCCTGTGCTTTACCAATACTTCCAGAACCCATAGAACCAAAGTAAGGGCTATCATACATATCTTGTGTACCTACCCTGTTTCCGGGATCATTTTGGAAGTCTCTATATTCCTGTGAGTTATAAAAACCCTGATCTACATCTGGGCTTTGCTTACCATCAATAGGTCCTTCAAAAGGATTTAACATTTGAGAACCAGTAGCTGCTGTAGTTACACCACCAACAGCATAGCTAGGTTTCTTTACCATACCACCCTTAGCCATTTCCATAGCCTTGTTTTGATACATATTCATCTTACTCATTTTATCAGGGTTCTGATTTAAGTAATCATTAAAGCCACTCATATCACCTTGATAACCTAAGTTACCTGCAATGCGTTGCATAGCCTGTGGTTTAAATCCTTTGAACTGCATCATTCTTCTATCTTCCTTATGTTGTCATGTGACAAATTATACTCTATCTTAATATCTGTGTCAAGCATTAACTTAGTCTGCTAGTGGATTATCTAGTGCACGTTGTAATTTAGTTACTAGCCTATCTTCTAACTCTTTCATTGCTGAAGACTGTGATACTCTTACACGTTCTCGTTGATTCTCAAATCTTACTTCAGCATCGTCTATCATGGAACGTACCTTGTCTTCATTATCACGTACCATATCTTCTACTCGGTCTGTCTGTTGTTCTATTCTTAACAGATCATCCTTTAGACCATTCTTAATATCTCTAGTGTACTCTACACTTTCTTCAACCTTCTCAGATATACCTGACACCTTAGCATCCATTACATCCATCTGTTGTTGATATGCAGTTAGGTCTAACCCTGCAACTTCTTCTATCTTTTGGTATAGAGTGAAGCCACCATACAAACCACCAACTACTGTAGATAAGAAAGCTAGTATAGCTAATACGGAACTTGCTGTTAGTTTTACACCACCAGCTTTTACTTCTTTATCTGCTAGGCTTTCAACGTTTGTTAAATCTACCATTAGTTCTCAAAGTCCATACCACCTGACTGTTGCAGGTTCTTCAATGCTTCTAGCTCATTACGTAGTTGCTGTATCTCTAGCCTACGTTGTGCTAACTCTACCTGATACAAGTCGTCACAATTAATACGAGACTTAGGTTTATCAAGAGGTATAACAACACGGGCATATACTCCTACATCTTTACTTTGATGTGCAAAACTTGATGGACTAAATGTACCACCTACATTATTGACTACACCTGTAACACCAAACTCTAAGTTTACACCACCACCTACAGCATTACTACAGTCTAAGTTACCTGCCCTAAATCTATCTGATTGATAGTTCATTGGTGGGTTAGGTAGTGTTAGAGCTAGGTTGTTACTCTCAGCTATTGCTGAACTAGCTACGACACATAATGCCAATGCTAATCTCATGCAGGTACACCATCAATACGTGAGCATATCCTAGAGACAACCAGAGTTCTTGAGTCTGTGTTCTTCTTTACCTTTGATGTAGTACAAATGTATGTAGCTTCATCTAAATCTAACTCACGTATATACACAATAAAATCTTTACGTTCTTTATAACCTACTTTGATGATCCTATACTTAGACGAGAATGGCATGTTTGTCCAGTTCAAATCAAACAAATCTATCTGATAATACTCTACATCTTCTCGTGAGTTAAATATAGACATCTCTGCTTTAACTACACCTGCAACATACGTAGGCTTTAACACTGGGTAGGCTGGTGTCATTTCATGTGCAGAAACAACAGTAGCCCAACCCATAAATGCTATGATTAGTTTACTTAGCAATACAAGTAGCCTGTACAACTGCAGTGTATGTACCTCCCGGCAAAGGTTTAGCTGATCCATATACTGCGCTTGATGCAGTAGAGAACCATGTTGACCCTGCTAGTGTAAGGTTAAATTTTGTAGTATTACCTACTACTACTTTAGCACCATTGTATGCAGACATCCCTGACACAGAAGTTTTAGTTACAGTGGTACTACCTGTCCATGTAAGTGTATCTGTAAGGTTGGGTGAAGAGCTAAAGGATGTAGGGTGAGTTATATTAGCCGTATAAGAATCTGCAATAGATACATCAAACCTGATTACAGGTAGTATACCACCATCTGAAGGTGTTGTGCTTAACTTACTGGCAATAGGGTTTCCATACACACCAGATTTGTCTGCTTGAATAACACACTTAGCGGCTACACTTCCTGTAATATCTACAGTAGCAAATGCTGGTAATGCACAAAGTGATAGTAGTGCTGTTAAATATTTCATTGTATTCCTCATTTGTTATACTGCATGTCTACCATTTTTTCATGTAGTACTTGTTGGGCTAAATTGTTTCGTAAAGCTTTCTTGTTATCGGGTATAGTTCCATCTTTTAATCCAGCTGCATCGTTTAGTGTACCGCCGTTTATCTTTGCATTGTAATACATACTGATATTAGTTTGTTTGTTTAAGGCTAGTATTATATCACCTTGATTTTGAGCTTTAAATAGTGTAAGAGCATTAGCAGAGGCAGTTAATCCCATCTCTATACGTGTCTCTTCTTCTTCCTCATCTTCATCTAATATAAGTTCACCATCTTCATCATACTTAAACTCTTCAGTCTCTAGTACCTCTACAACTGCATCATCTTCTAGTGCATCATAAACTACAACCTCTGGTATCTCAGGCATAGGCTTAACATAACCTGCACAAGTAGGGTCAGACTGTGGATCATAGCATTTGTCTAACCTGTAGTTGTATATTACAACAGCATCTTTAACAGTTCCTTCACCTTCAACTTCAACAAACCCAGTACCCCATTGTGATGCTGGTATATTTGAAAGAGGGAAAGACTTAACAATAGTATTTCCGGGTACGCCAGACCAATCATCAGTCTCTCTAAATGTATAGCCATCTCCACTTGCGTTATGATTACCTACATGTACCTTCATGTCAGCATCTGGGTCTTTTACTGTAGTGTACCTATAGAGTAATCCATTTATATCTACACCACCAATGCTAGGTAAGATAGAGTCCATAGTCCAACTTAATGCATTAGATGCTGCATTACTTGTAGCTCCGTAAGTGTACGGCTCAGAGTAGGAGTAAGAAGGCAAGAGTACTAAAGATAACACCCAAGCCAATCTTAGTTTCACTGTTCTCATCAAACATCTTTCTGATTACATCATTCTGATCTCGTTCGATCTCTTCTTTGACTGCTTCCATATCCCATGCTAGTTTAGCTTGATCACCAACTAATCCATCTTTAGGACAGGGTGTACCTGCATTCATCATAGCATCGAACACTCTTTCATCTTGACACATTACTGATACTGCGGCTACCTTCATGCCCATGTCATACATAGTCTTAGCATTCTTGAGCTTCTCACAGTTCATGTCACGTACTGTACGACCTGCTGAGATACCCAGTATCTGTGTCTGTACTGCCCCTGCTACACCTACAGTACACAAGTCAGAGTTACTTGCACTTATCTGTGGGGATATAGCTGATGGTGGTGGACTGTTTATTGTAGTGTCCATAGAACCATCTGATGTTATGGTACTGTTTGTATCAGTACGTATTGTGTCATCATCATCGGCATGTGCAATGCTACCGATTAGTAGGGTAAGTAATATAAGTAAGAGTTTCATTTCTCTGCTTGTTCTGCCATTCTCTCTACAAGGTTACGAATAGCTTTAATGTTTTCGTCAATACGTCCTAGAGAAACAGCCTGTGATTGTACTGTCTTCTCTAGTGTATTTATACGAGTTTCTTGGCGAACTAAATCACGAGCATTATTTTTGACGGAAGAGTCTAGTGAAGACACATACCATACAAGTGATATAGTTTGTAGTACTATAGCTACGATTAA